>Ga0181523_10001395_pt1 | contig 25725 bp, 23 predicted proteins | sample PEATcosm2014_Bin_43_FD_119752 | JGI IMG/M metagenome (GOLD analysis project Ga0181523, IMG submission 119752) | Peatland microbial communities from MTU Mesocosm Facility, Houghton, MI, USA - PEATcosm2014_Bin05_30_metaG | ecosystem: Environmental > Terrestrial > Soil > Wetlands > Peat | place... | reverse complement strand
GGAAATCCTGGCGGAGATGATTGGCACAACCAGGTCCCGCGTCAGCTTCTTTATGAATCGCTTCAGAAAGCTGGGATTCATCGAATATAACGGCGAGATTCGGGTTCACAACTCCCTTCTAAACATTTTTCTGCAGGAATAGCCGAGGGGCATGATGTGGCATGAGTCTACCAACATCGACGATATATCTTCGAGTCCTCTCAAGCTGTTCCCCGGTGCTCGCTTTTCCATAATGTTTCGGTTCCTTTTGGCATCGAGGATTTGTCGCCGTCGGATGGCGCTGTTTTGCCGAAAGAACTATGGCCTTGAGCCGAACTTATACCTGATCTTATTGGCAGCCAGCGAAGGGCACCTGCAGCAGGGCATACTAGCCCGTAGCCTCGGCATCCACAAGAATGCGATGGTTTTCATGATCGACAATCTTGAGCTACGACGCCTTATCAAGCGTGTCCCGAACCCTGACAATCGACGCGAGAGATTTGTTGAATGCACGCTCAAGGGGCACAGATCGTTGCGGAGACCAAGGCTAATTATCCCGAGATCGTCCGCTGGGGATTTTATCCTCTGACTCAGCTTCAGATAGAACAATTCGGGACATCGCTGACGAAGATCATCGAAGGTGGGCAAGAACTCCCCTGCCCTCTCGTCCATTCGAAGAGAACGAAGCGCGCGACCACGCCGACTGCCTCGCATAGCTTGCCGCCGCGATAGCGCAGATAACAAGGCCGCCTGGAGGTCTTCCCACCTTCCGCCAGGGAAAGTCTGACTCAGTCCGACAAGCGGTTAACCCCACCTTGGGCCATAGTCTAGTGTCCACGATAGTTTCGAATCCATGATAATCATCGTCACTAATAGGTGATAATACGCGGCATTTTTAGGGAGGGGATGTTATGCTCCTTCGCCATGTGGGGTCGTGGCCTCGAAATTTGCAGGTAAGACCATGCCACTTCAAAAAGGAGAAGCCTGTGAAACTGCTGCGCGTTTTGTGCTTCGTTGTCCCTCTATTACTGGCCCTCACCGCCCAGGCTCAGCTTGGGTCTGCCGGTATGTTCGGGGTCCTTGGGGCCTCTGCGGTCACCAATACCGGAAATACGGTCATCGACGGAGACTTGGGGGTTTACCCCGGTACATCGATTACCGGCTTTCCGCCAGGCATCGTGAACGGAACCATATATGACGGCAATGCGGTGGCGATGCAAGCTCAAGCCGATGCCTTGGCTGCCTATAACTTTTTCGCGGGTCTGTCGTCCAACGAGAATTTGTCGGGACAGAACCTCGGTGGCTTAGAGCTTACGCCGGGAGTTTATACCTTCAACTCGTCAGCCCAGTTGACAGGGACTCTCGAAATCAATTGGGAGGGCATGAGTAATCAGAGCGTCGTCTTTCAGATTGGCAGCACACTCACCACGCCAAGCGCCTCTATGGTAGTGGGGATTAATGCGGGGCAAAACGACAATATTTATTGGAATGTTGGGAGCTCCGCGACTCTGGGTACCACTACTTCGTTTCAGGGAACCATCATTGCCGTCGCGAGCGACACGTTGACCACCGGTGCTACCGACGAATGCGGCAGGATCATAGCGCTCAATGGCGCGGTCACCTTGGATGACAACTTTATCGACAATTGTGCTGCCACCACCACCACGACTGGCACGACCACAACTGGAGCGACGACTCCTGAGCCCAGCAGCGTCTTTCTGTTCGGTTCCGGCATCCTCGGCTTGGCTAGCTTCGTGGGCCGCAAGCTGTTTTAATTCACCCGGCCCACCACGAGCTGTTGGCTTGGTGGCCAGGAGCTTACCGCGGTTTTCAGGAGGCGGAAGCAGTAGATTCGAAAAGTTGAATGTCGCAGCCCCCAACCAGGCGTCCCATGCTTGGATGGGGGGCTCGTCTTTACATCGCGCCTCCCGGCGCCCCACATCGCAGCATCAAGGTCTCGCCCCAATCTTCGAGCAGATATTTTGGTCGTTGCTTCAAGGCCATTCCTGCCTGACTACGTGCAGGGGATGTGACAGCCCACTGACAGGAAGTTCACAAATTCTTGACATTTTGAGGGATAGCGAAACTGCAGTGGCGAGTCTACTCTAAGTCGAAGAACGGTCTGATCGAGAAGGAGAACCGCGATGGAGAAGAACATCTGGATGCGGACCACGACAGCTGCGTGGACCTTGGCGATGGCTCTTGCGCTGGTCGTCGTCTTAACCCAGGCGGCGCAGGCCCAGACTTTCAACCCAATTTACAGCTTCAATAATCGGGGAGCGAACGGAATCCTCCCGTTTGCCGGGGTTACGATGGACAGGAATGCAAGCCTGTACGGCACGAGCAACGCGGCCGGCAGCAATGGATATGGTGCAGTTTACAAGCTGACCAAGGATTCCGGCGGCTATGTCACACTGCCCCTGTATGAATTTGCGGGAGGAAACGACGGAAGTCTTCCGCCGCTCGCGTGGTTTTCGGCCCCGAGGGAGATCTATACGGCACGACCAGTGAAGGAGGAGGCAGCGGGTGCAACAGCGTAGGCTGCGGCACAGTTTTTAAACTCACTCCGCCGCCAACCGCTTGCAAGAGTTGCACTTTGTCCCTGGACTGAGACCGTGCTTTATCGTTTCACGGGAGGCGCAGACGGATCGGTTCCGGAGTACGGTGACCTCATCTTCGACAGCGCGGGCGCCATCTATGGCACTACCAGCAGCGGAGCCTACGACTATGGCCCAGTCTATAAGCTGACGAACTCCGGCGGAAACTGGACGGAGAGTACGCTCTACGCTTTCACAGGCGGCAGGAACGGCTTCTATCCTCTGGGCGGCGTCGTGTTTGACCAGGCGGGCAATCTTTATGGCACCACCGACACCGGCGTGTTTGAGTTGTCGCCCTCAGGAAGCGGTTGGACCGAGACCGTGTTGCACCAGTTTGATTACGAGACCGATGGGCTCGGCTCCGAAGCAGGCCTGGTCTTCGACAATCAGGGCAACCTGTATGGCGACACGCACACGTTGGGCCCGGACGAGGGCGGCACCATCTTCGAGCTGACTCCTTCTGGCGGAAGCTGGACGTTCCAGGTACTCTACGCGTTTCAAGGCGGTACCGGTACGGTGGGTAGCCCCCTGCTTCTGGACAGCGCCGCGAACCTCTATGGCGCCAGAACGAATACACCGAGTGGTGGCGGAGAGACTTTCGAGCTGATGCCCTCAGGCGGCTCGTGGAATTATGTCCCGCTCCACGAGTGTAGCGGCGGTAGCCAGGGATCTACGCCGTATGGGAGCGTTGTTATGGACGCCAACTGCAATCTTTACGGTACGAGTTCCGGAGGCGGGACGCATAACTTCGGGATGGTTTACGAGATTACGCCGTAGCGCGGTTTAGCTACCGCTGCTGCAATTCACAAGGCTGCGACAACAACAGGAGGCCGCGCGAGCCTGCTCCTTTAGCGCACGGCTTTCCTTTCGATGGGAAGGGTGTGGGCGCTACGCGGCGGACGTCGCCCTCCGCTCCGCAAGGCCTTGGCGTCGAGCTTGAGCTCGGTAATGGTGCGGCTGAGGGTGTTGCGGTGCATGCCAAGCTGGCGGGCAGCTTTGCACTGGTTGCCGTTGCAGTCTTGCAAGACCGTGAGAATGAACTTCTTCTTGAATTCGCAGACGGCTTCGGAATAGGTAATACCGCTTCGGTACATGTGCACAATCAAAGCTTCCAGTTGATCTTTCACGACGCCTCTCTCCGCTAATGTTTGTCCCATTCCGTTGCCCTATGGCTGGCCCTTGCTGTTTCCTCCCGTCGAGATGTGCTCGGGCACACTGCGCAGAAGGTTCCAGCCGTCCCAGAAGCGCTGCCGTAACTTCGCCGGGGCCGCCCAAATCAAAGCGCGGCTGGTGACCAGCATGAACGGCGCGACGCGCGACTGCTGAAGTCCGCCCCATTGCGGAGCGAAGGCAGCCAGCGCCAACGCTATCACAGCGCTAATTACAATGCCTCGAAGCAAACCGAACACCGCGCCCAGGAAACGATCGAACCACCGTAGCCCAATGCCCCGCACCGCCCGGCGTATAAGTCGTCCCAGCATTCCCGCCAGCAGAACGACAGCGAAAAAAATCGCAAAGAAACCTGCGATATCCGCGATCCATGGCGAGGTCACATAACGCGCAAGCCACGCGGCCACGCTCGGATATTCCCACGCCGCCAGCAAATATCCGACTACTGCTCCCGCCAGCGAAAAGAACTCGACGAAGAAGCCTTCCGCGGCCGCCTGAATGGTGGACAACAGAATGATGAGCACCACCACCCAATCGACATTGGAAAGGCCCAGCATCGGCTTCTGCCCCTACGCCGGCAATGGATGCCCGGTCATCTGAGTGTAAGCCTCAACGTACTTTTCGCCGGTCCTGGTCGCCACCTCGGGAGGCAATCCCGGCGCCGGCGGCCGTTTGTTCCACTTGATCGCTTCCAGATAATCGCGCACGTACTGCTTGTCGAATGAATCCTGCGGGCCGCCTGGCTTATATTTCTCCTTCGGCCAAAAGCGCGACGAGTCCGGAGTCAACACTTCGTCGGCCAGGAGCAGTCCTCCTGGAGTACGACCAAACTCGAACTTGGTATCGGCGACGATGATGCCGCGGGTCTCCGCATAGTCGGCAGCAGTCTGGTAAATCTCGATGCTCAAGTCGCGAAGCTGGGTGCTCAACTCGCGACCCGCCAACGACACCATGTGCTCGAACGAGATGTTCTCGTCATGACCGCTGCTGGCCTTGATCGCCGGAGTGAAAATCGGCTCCGGCAGCTTGTCGGATTCTTTCAGGCCGGAAGGAAGTTTGATCCCGCACACCTCGCCGCTGGTCTTGTACTCCTTCCAGCCTGACCCCGAAAGATAGCCGCGAACCACGCACTCGATGGCTATCATATCGGCGCGCACCACCAGCATGGAGCGGCCGCGCAATTGGGCGGCATATTTCTGTAGCTCCTGCGGATACTTGTGCACGTCGGTGGTGGCCAGGTGGTTGGGGACGATGTTCTTCAGGAAGTCGAACCAGAACAGCGAGAGCTGGGTGAGCACGCGCCCCTTTTGCGGGATGCCCGTCGCCAGCACATAGTCGAACGCGGATATCCGGTCCGTCGCGACGAAGAGCAGGTGATCGTTATCGACCAGATAAAGGTCGCGGACCTTCCCGCTGGCGAAAAGCTCCAGGCCGGGAAAATCAGTATGCAGGAGAACGTCGTAGCTTTGCGTTGAACTGGTCACGGTTGCAAATCGATCCTGAGAGAGTCGTCGGGTATTCTAATTTTCCGGAGGCGTTTGTCAATCTGTCCGGAACAGGTTTTTTCAGCGCCGTTAAAATTGTTTTTGGAAATATCTTGACAAGGCGCGGAGTTGCGCGAAACCCGCGTCAGTACTGCTATTCCAGCCGCTTCTCAACCAATCGCTGCGGTTGCGAGCAAACCCGTTCGCGACGGTTCAAGAAGCGTGATTTGGAGCGCAAAACCCTGCGCGATGTCAAGAGGCCGGGCAAAAAATTCTTGCGGCAACGTATTGCCCTGATGCTAGTCGGCCGAGGTGCGATGGACGCTGCGTGCGTCCTCCAGGTACTGCACTTCAGGAGCACCGACGACGCCGGCTTTAGCCATGGCATCCCGCAGCTCATCGGAGGTCATGAACTTGCGGGCCTCTTCGCTGCTCTGCCAATCCGACAGCACGAATATTTCGTGCGCATCTTCTGCATTGTGAAACAGGCGGAAGCCGGTTTCCCCGGCGCGCTTGCGGGCGTTAAGGTGAGAATCGAACGCTACTTTCCAACGGTTATAATCAGCCACCTTGTGGCGGACAAGGACATGCACCATGAAGCCCTCCAGAAAATCATTCGTCATCATCCAAGATACGAAATTGCCGACGGAATGTGAACTGCCAAATGCACCGTTGCGCATAAATGCCGAAAGTAATCGCACCGGGCACTCGGACCGGATTTTTCACCACCCTTCGGCTTCGCTCAGGGCAGCTCCGACACAGAGGACATGGAGAAGAAAAAATTAAAATCAAACTCCGTGCTCTCCGTGTCTCCGTGGTGAACTCGGTACGCTATACTTCTGTCCACACCAAGGGAGAACCGCTGCTTGCCACGCCTGGTCATTTGTTCCTCTGATATTCATGCCGCTGGATGCTTCACGGTGGAAGATATTCCCAATGGCGCGCGTGTGCTGGAATACACCGGCGAACGCATCACCAAGGCCGAAGGCGACGATCGCTACGATGGCCGGCCCTTTACCTATTTGTTCGGAATCGGCGACGGCGAGGTGGTGATCGACGGACACGGCATGGCCATGTTCGTGAATCACTCCTGCGATCCCAACTGCGAAACCGATGAAGAAGATGGACGGGTGTACATTGCCAGCATCCGCAACATTGCCGCCGGGGAAGAACTCACGTATGACTACTGCCTTTATGACGGCGACGATGACGCACCCTGTTATTGCGGCAGCAAAAATTGCCGCAAGAGCATGTATTCGCCCCAAGAGCTGAGGAGAAAGCGGCGTGCCGAGGCGCGCAAGAAAAAGCAGGCGGAAGTGGCGGCGAAGAAAAACGGCGCCAGCGAGCAGGCGGTCGCCAGTCAAAATGGAGCGAAGAAGAAACTCAAAACGCGATAAGCATCCTCGCGAGTTCAGTGCCTCGAGGAGTGTGGCCGTCTTCTCCCGGCCTGAAAAAACTCGAACAGCAGATCCCTCGCCGGCTAGAGCCGGCTCGTGATGACAAATCCTCCTAAGAACCTATTACGGCAAAGCTAAAGCTGCTCCCCTTCAAACGCGGCGAAACCAGTGCATCATCATCGCCGTCTCTGCTCTCAATGAGGCAGTTGTCCCGGGCCGATGGCAGCAGCCGGCGTGGTCCCCGACTGCTTGTCGAACTTAACGAAGGCGTTCAGCGCATCATGCAAGTGGGCAAAGATCATTTCCACGCCAATCGCCTCGGTGATGTGGTGCCGGTCGAAGTCGGCTTGCAGATACGGTGACACCCGCGCGAAGGCCAGCGTCACGCCCGCCTGGGACAGTCCCTGATGAAGGTCGCGCAGCACGCGCGCCGCGGTGTAATCGATATTGGTGATGGCCTCGGCATCGACCACCAGCCAGCGCACTGGCGAGGGGGCGGCGCCGACTATACTTCGAATCTCTTCCGTGAATCGCCCGGCGTTGGCGTAGAACAGGGGCGCGCCAAAGCGATAGATGGCCAGGCCGGGCAGGGTCATCGCACCGGTAACGGGAGGGCTCATACGCCAGGCCGCGTCGCCGTCGGCGACCAACACTCCGGTGTGCGGGCGATACGAGTGGGCAACGATGCGCAGCAGCGACAGCACCATCGCCAGAATGATGCCCTGCTCGACGCCGACGAACACGACTACAGCCGCCGTGGTTACAGCCAGCCAAAATTCGCCGGGACTCTCGCGCCGAATGCTGGACAGCTTGCGCAAATCGATCAGCTTGATGGCGATGATGAAGACGATGGCGCCCAGCACGCAGCGCGGCAAGTACTGCAACGGCTTCGTCAGGCAGAGCAGTACCAGTGCAACCACGATGGCGGTGGATATCTGCGCCAGTTGGCTGCGTCCGCCGGAGCGTTCCACCATCGCAGTCTGCGTTGGGCTTCCGTTCACAACGAAGGTCCCGCTGAAGGCGGCGGCGGCATTAGCTGCGGACAGTCCCACCAGGTCCGAGTTCTCGTGCAGCGATTGGTGGTGACGTGCAGCATAGAAGCGAGCAGTGGCGGCGCTTTGAGCGAGGATCATGACGAAGCAAGAGCCCGCAATGCCGATCAGCATCTGGAGATCCTTGCTACTGGCGTGAGGCAAGCCCAGATGCGGCAGGCCGCCGGCCACTGGCCCGATGACGGTGATACCGTGACCGGCAAAGTTCCAGCCCCAGCTGGCCACTTCGGCGGCCACCACGGCGAGCAGCGGCCCCGGAAACTTGGGGAACAGTCGTATGAGCGACAAGACCCCGACTACTACCACCGCCGATACAGCGACCGTGGGCAGATGTACGTGCGGCAACTTGTGCAACACGTCGTTAAGTTGCCAGACGGTCCGGTGCGAGGTGATTTCCAGTCCCAGCATTTCACCGAGCACGGCGATGCCGACCTGAAATCCCACGCCGGTAAGGAAACCGATCAGGACAGTCTGCGAAAGGAAATCCGCCAGAAATCCCAGCTTGAGCAGCCGCGCCGCCAGCAGAAATAAAGCCGTCAACAGCGCGACCAGGCTGGTCAGCTCTACATAACGAGCGCTGCCCAGCGGCGCCATCCCGATGAGTCCGCCGGAAAGAATCGCGGCGGTCGCCGAGTCAGCGGCGACCACCAGGTAACGCGACGAGCCAAACGCGGCGAAGGCCAGCGGCGGCAGCAGCAGGGTATAGAATCCCGCGACCACCGGCGTCCCGGCGATTTTGGTGTAACCCATGGCTTGCGGGATGTTCATCGCCGCAAGTTGGAAGCCGGCCAAGGCATCGCGGACCGCGCGCGAGCCGCTCAGCGGACGCACGCTCTGGAACAGACTCCACGGGCGGCGATTCTGCGCGTCCTCGCTCACTTCTTCGCCTCGGAGTTGTCCGGCGTGTCGGGGTGTCCCAGCGCGTCTTCGTCGCAGCGTTCTTTCTGAAGAATGCTTTTCATCTCGGCTACCACTAATTTTCGCATTTCCTTTTCATGTCGCTTTTCTTCTTTCCGAATTCGCCATCGCTCGAGGAACGAGGCGCCGGCTGCGCGTTTGGCGGCGTCCAACCTGGCGGTACGTTCCACGTCTTTTTCGCGGTCGAGGACATCCCACGCGGCTTTACGCGCGGCCGCGCGCATATTCAACTCTTGCAGCCGCTCCAGTTCCAGCTGTTCCACCAGCCGGAGGTAGCTGGACAAAATGCTGACCAGCGAGCTGGTGGTCCAGGCGAAGCTAAACAATCCGGAAATGGCGATGATGGGGCTGATGTTTCGCCAGTGCTGGTCCAGATCCACCGTGCCATAGCCGAGCGTGGTGTAGGCATTGGCGCAGAAGTAAATGGCGTCAGTGGGACGCAGGACGAGGCCAAGCCACATGAGCGCAAAAGCCCACGCCGTAATCTGCACGATGTGCAGGGAAAGCATGAGGAAGACGGACCAGCCGAACAGAAGCCCGGCCCTGCCCAGATGAGGGCGGCCCATCTGCAAACGCACTTGGAACCGCTTGAATCGCACCAGGATGCCATGCAGGCCGATACCGTGAAAGAGCACCAGTATCACTAGCAGCAAGGACCCGATGCCGATCGCAGCCATTGGCTTGAATTCGTCAGGAATTTTAAGCAACAACGACGAAAGGTTGGGCAAGGCGGTGTCCCCTTTGGCTATTGCATCAAGCTGAGAATGTAACACTTCAGGTCAAGGATGAGGGTGTTAGTGAGAGAGCCGAATGGTCTGTCCGAGTTCGACGGCAACTCCCCGACGACACAACAGGTAGCCGGATCTGTTTCCCGATGGGAGCCTGGACCAAATCGGGAATGGATGCAGCCCTTTCCTTACGATTGGTCTAATAACGTACTGACAACGGCATCGCTTCCTCACTACTATCAAACCACTGAGTGGGGTATTCCTATGCGCTCTCCGCACCGTGGGTTTGCTGCCCTCATTCGAAGAATTGCACCAGATGCATTCTCTCCGTCGACGATGAGGCGGCGATTCTCCGCATAGCACCGAGCAATCCTGCAAGGGAAGCTAAGAAATCAGGAGCTAGAGAATGGTAGCCAAGTGTTCGAATCCGCCATGCAATCGTCAGTTCCGCAGCCTGAGCAAGGGCCGGCTGTTCTTGCTTCCCTCGCCGGTAGATTCGGAATTGATGTGGAAGGTAGACCGCCTCGCGGACCACTGCTATTGGCTGTGTCCCGAGTGTTCGCAGGATTATACGATCGCAAGAGTAGGCGGGGAACTGCTTTTCAGCAAGAAAGAGAGTGCGCCTTCCCAGCCGCGTCCTGAGCCTGTATATCCGGCTGTGGAAAGTGTTTTTCCACTGGTGCTGGAACCAATCACAAAGATCCTGGCGGGTTGTATCAGGTCATGATCCAGCTCAGTTACTGCTGACCATCGGCGAGGCCTTCACGTTCATGGCAGGATCCAGTTCGAGCTTGCGTCCCTCGGGGCTGAACCGGGGCAGACGCGTCACGCCCCAATTGTGAAGCTTGAACTGAACTGACGTCCCCAGCACGCCGAAACCATATTTCACGCTGCGGCGGAAATTAATGGACGACGCTTCCTCGAAATACTTCGTGGGACACGACACCTCGCCGATGCGAAAGCCGAATTGCACGCATTGCACCAGCATCTGATTGTCGAAGACGAAGTCAGGCGAGTTCTCCATCAGGGGCAGCTTAGTCAGGACCTGGCTGCTGAAGGCGCGATAGCCGGTGTGATACTCGGAGAGCTTGACGCCGAGAAACATGTTCTCGAATGCGGTGAGAAAGCGGTTGGAAATATATTTGTACAACGGCATGCCGCCGCGCAAAGCCTGCCCGCCGATGATGCGTGAACCCAGCACCACGTCGTAAACATCGTACGCAACCATGCTGGCCATGGCCGTAATCAGCAGCGGCGTGTACTGGTAATCGGGATGGACCATGATGACCACATCGGCGCCGGCGGCGAGCGCCTCGCGATAGCACGTCTGCTGGTTGCGGCCATAGCCGTAGTTCTTGTCGTGGACGAAGACCAGCAGCCCCAGCTTGCGGGCCACCTCCACAGTTTTGTCTTTGCTGTAGTCGTCCACCAGGATGCGGATGTCGACAAGATCGGGGATTTCCCGGACCGTCTTCTCCAGCGTCAGCTCCGCGTTGTAGGCTGGCATGACGACCGCGACCCGTTTGCCGTTAATCATGACGTGGTTCCTGAGACTACCTTTACATGATAGCGCAGGTGGCAATGCAGGCATCCGGCATGAGATGTAGAGCTTTAAGAACGCCGGTTTGGGAGTGGTTCGTCAGCCGGACCAGGAGTCGGCGCTCATCTCGTCGCCGAGGTCTACCCGCACACGGCTGATTTTTGTCGCATGGCAAAACATTTTGACAGCCCTTGCCGTATCTAAAGCTAAACTCTGACAACGAGGGCACATGAGTTTCGCCAGGAACCCAGGCAGATTCGCAGGCTTGCTGTATGTACTAACGTCCATCGTTGGCTTCTTCGCCATAGGCTATGTTCCCGGCAAGCTGATCGTGGACGGCAACGCAGCGGCGACGGCCGGCAACATCGCGGCCCACGAGACGCTGTTCCGCCTTGGCATCGCGAGCGGACTCGTCGGCCAAGCCGGTTTTATCTTCGTGGCCTGGGCTCTGTACGATCTCTTCAAGCGCGTGAACCAGCGGCAAGCCGCGCTCATGGTGATCTTGATTGTTGTCCAGGTCCCGATAGCGTTTCTGAATGAGCTGAACGCGATCGCTGCCCTCGTCCTGGTGCGCGGAGCTGATTTCCTATCGATATTCGATAAGCCTCAGCGGGAAGCTCTGGCCATGCTGTTCCTCAACCTGCATGATCACGGATTCGACGTGGCGGAGATATTCTGGGGCCTGTGGCTTTTTCCCCTTGCGCTGCTGGTGTATCGGTCGCGATTTCTGCCGCGGTTCCTGGGCGTCTGGCTGGGCATCGCCGGCTTCGCCTGGGTGATCTTGAGCCTTGCCGGCCTGCTGTTGCCGCGATATCAGCACACCGTGTACACCTTCTCCCAGCCCGCCACTTTCGGAGAGATTGTGTTCATGTTTTGGCTTCTGATTAAGGGCGGCAGGCCGCCAGCGCCGGACGCCGCAGCCTCGGTGTCTGCGGCTGATTGAGCGGAAATCTATATCGATATCGGCCGCGGAGCGGGACTCCTTTCCGTAACCCGATTCGCCCAGAGAAGTGTCTTCGAACTACTTCGTTCGGAATCCTAGGTCGTCACGTCCCTATGCTCCAGAGATCACCGACAAACCATTTGCTGTGAGAGTGCAATTATCCCTGGCAGACGGATTCCCGGCCTTTTTTCCACCCAGTTCCGATCACGCTACAGGGCCAGAAAGAAGACCTTCGACCTTGCCTGCTCCCGAGCGCGCAGACGCGCCGTTTCTCGCAGATGGTTCCCATTTCTTTCCTGTTGAGCGGTATGGCACGGAGGACAAGCCGATGCACGGCAAAGCGCAATCTTCGAGTTCACGGTTCCGCACAATCTCACTGGCGATAATCGCTGCGTCAGTGATGGCAGTGGCGATGGTTCCCGCCCGGGCACAGAATTCGGTTCCACCGACGGCGGTGCAAGCGGCGAAAATGCCGGAGTTCGCCTCCCGGCTGGCCCATCCCGTCGAGCCACAAGCAACCAGCAAGCCGCTGGCGTTCACGTCCACACGAAATCATCGCGGGGCGCTGCATGACAACGATATTTACGATAACGGCCCCATCAACGGCAACACCGATGCCTGGACGATTAACTTCGGATTTATTGTGAGCGACAGCTTTACCGTCGCGAACGATAACACTACCGTCAGTGGCATGACTTTCGCAGATTGGCTGTATCCGGGAGATGTCCTGGAATCCGTCCAGATCTCCATCACTTCGGGCCCGAATGGCGGCACCAGCTACTTTAACGGCGTGGTGGACTTCACCCAGAGGGGCTGCGTGATCAATCAGTATGGATTCGAAGTCTGCCTTGAAACCTCCAGTGCCTTCAACCTGCCCCTGAACAGCGGCACTTATTGGGTGAACGTGCAGAACGCCATCGTCAACGATGGCGACCCGACTTACTGAGATGAGAATAGTGGCGCCGGATGCCAGTCGCCCGGCTGTCCGTCACAAGCCGATTTCAACGAGGTGGGCACGATTCCTTCGGAGTCGTTCACCATGTTGGGCAGTGCAACCACCATCACATGCGCCAATCTTCCGGCGTCGGAGGAAGCACCGGCGGCGAAGGCGAAGGTCGTGACCGCCGCTCCCTCGCCAGACCAGGTTTTCAACGTGATTTACAACTTTACGGGAGGGGCGGATGGAGGCACTCCCACTGCCGCTTTGACTATGGACACGCACGGCAATCTTTATGGCGTAGCCGGGAGCGGCGGTTCTTCGGGGCAGGGCACAGTGTTCAAACTGACGCCCAACGCTTCGGGCTGGGGATTCACTCGTCTGTACTCGTTCTCTAACACGAATGGCAGCGGCCCCGACGGCCCGCCGGTGGTGGCTTCGAACGGCATCGTGTACGGCGCAACGAGTGCGGGAGGCTCTCATGGCGACGGCGTGCTCTTCGGGTTGTCTCCCTCAGGCGAGGTCTCGCCCGCCGTTTTTAGCAACTGGACGGAGAGGCTGCTGTACAGCTTCACAGGAGGCAGAGATGGATCGCAGCCCGGGGGCGCTCTCGCGTTCGACACTTCGGGCAACATCTATGGCACGGCGTATGGCGGAGGTGCGAATGGCCAAGGCACGCTCTATGAGTACACAAATGGGGGCATTCAGGTCCTGCACGCGTTCCCCGCGCACCCGGGAGATGGTAGCGGTCCTCAGGGAGTGATTAATGGCCAGGGCGGCTTCTACGGTACGACCAAGTACGGCGGCGCGCTTAGCAGCGGCACGGTTTACACAACGGCCGGCGGATACCAGACCCTTTACAACTTCGAGCCTGGGATTGGCAGCGGTAACCCGGTGAGCCTGGCCGCTGACTCGGCGGGAAATTTGTACGGCACAACCACTTGGGCTCCGTCAAGCTGTACCCCCGGCGGCGCCATGTTGTACGAACTGTCTTACCCGGACTGGAACTTGGAAGGCATCTGGAGCTGGATGATATATGGAGAAACTGAGTCGTCCTGGGTAACTACGGACGGCTCCGGGAATCTTTACGGCACAACAAGCTATGGAGCCTACGGCCAGGGCGAGGTCTTCAATCTGACCTGTTGCTGGACCTATACCTCGCTCTATGATTTCAGCGGCAGCATCGATGGCGGGGGCCCCAGGCTGCTCCCGTGGTCGATGCGCAGGGCAACGTCTACGGCACGACTACGTATGGCGGAGCTTACGGCTATGGTGTGGTGTGGGAGGTTTCGCCGTAGCTGAAATTTAGAAGTACGCAGGGGTCGACATCCGGATCAGTCATCCTGGATTGGGTGTCGGCCTTTTCTAGCCACCACGCCACAACTCCCATGTGGTCGTAAACCCGAAAGCAATACAGGATCGATGGTTCACCCTTACAATCACTTTCTTGAGCCGCGGCCGCAGACGTTTCGTTCGGCTGGAAGTTCTTTACGTTCTTGTCGATTGCGCGAGGAGTGGTTTGACTCCATGGTATGTTTACCCATCCAAGTTCCGCCGGTTCGAGCTCGACGACATCGTAGACATCCACCTCGCATTTAGCCAGCGGACGTGGGAGAACAATGCTTGGCTGCTTGGAAAACTTCTGATCTCCACACCGAGAGACCCGGCGAGGTAGCATAGTGCGTTGGCAATTTCTCGTCTGGAAAGATGCCGATCCTGAGATCCCCGTCTACAAACGCGCCAAAGCCGAGTATGCGAGGTTGCAGTCTGTGGAAGCCAGTTCTTACCGCCATGCTCCTTGTTCTGGTCACGGCCGCACTCTACGCGCCGGTGCGTCATCTCCCTTTTACTAGCTACGATGACCCCGTTTATGTGACGGGCAACGACCACGTGAAAAATGGCTTCCATGGCGAAACCATCAAGTGGGCGATGACCACCTATGATGCGGCCAACTGGCATCCGGTCACTTGGTTCTCACACATGCTCGATTACCGGCTGTTCAAAGACAGGGCCGGCGGACACCACGAAACCAACCTGTTGCTGCACGCCGTCAACGTGGCGCTTCTGTTCTGGGTGCTGCTGCGGGCAACGGGTCGCGCCGGGCCCAGCTTGATGGTGGCCGCGCTGTTCGCATTGCATCCCGTCAACACCGAAAGCGTGGTCTGGATTGCCGAACGCAAGAACCTGCTGAGCATGCTCTTCTTCCTGCTTACATTGGGTGCCTGGGGCTGGTACGCGCGCAAGCCGCAGTGGCGCCGGTACCTGGTGGTTGCGTTCCTGTTTGCGCTGGGACTGATGTCCAAGCCGCAGGTGATCACTCTGCCGTTTGTTTTGTTGCTTTGGGATTACTGGCCTTTGGAAAGAATGTTTGCCGCGAAGCTGCCGGCTGCTTCCGGTTGTGCCGAGCGCGCTCCCGCCAGAAGTTTCCCGTGGCTGTTGCTGGAGAAGGTCCCGCTGCTGGCGCTGAGTGCCGGCAGCGCGCTGCTCACCTTCAATGCGCAGCGGCTAGGGGGCAGTTTTAATCCCGACTACACTCTCTTCCAGCGGCTGGAAAATGCGACTTTTAGCTACGCGCGCTACATCGGAAAGGCGTTGTGGCCCTCGCATCTGGCGCTACTGTACCCGCATCCCGGAAGCTCGCTGAAGACGTGGCAAGCCGGCTTGGCGCTGCTCGCCCTGATAGCCATTTCTGCCCTGGTGGTTTGGTTCCAGCAGGATCGCTACCTGCTGGTGGGGTGGCTGTGGTTTCTGGGCACACTGGTACCGATGATCGGTTTGGTACAGGTAGGCTGGCAAGCCATGGCGGACCGCTATGCGTATCTGTCCTTTCTCGGCCTATTCATCATGCTGTGCTGGGGAGTGGCAGATTGGGCCCGGCAAAGGCAACTCTCCCCGGCGTGGCTGGGGGTTGCGGCGTACGCGCTGCTGCTGGCGCTGGCCGGGCTGACGCATCGGCAGATCGGGTACTGGCGCGACGACGTCACCTTGTGGACGCACACTGCACAGATTACCCGCGGAAATTACATAGCGGAGGACAATTTGGCAGGCGCTCTGATGAAGGCGAACCGTCCCGATGACGCGCAGACCCATTTTCTGCGGGCGGCGGAGATTAATCCCTCCTACCCGCTCACCCTGATGGCCCTGGCTGTCCACAACCAGCGGGAGGGCAAGCCCCGCGAGGCAATCGCACAATACAAGCAGGTCATCGCCGAGATACAGCGCGCTGCCTACCAGAATCATGCCATGTTGCAGGCCGCCTTCACCAACATGGGTCACGCTTATCTGGACCTCGGTGAACTCGCCCAGGCCCGCGACAGCCTGCAGGCAACGTTGGCCTTGAGCTCCGACAACTCCGGAGCATGGCTCGATTTGGGATTGGTGTCGCAGCAAAGGGGAGACCTCCCGTCGGCGATCCATGACTACTTTCAGGCGGTGAAGATCCGTCCCAACGACGTCGGCTACCTGCTGCTGGCGCAGGCTTTGCAACAAAGCGGGCACCAAATTGAAGCAAAATGGGCTCAGCAGAAGGCCAAAGACCTGACTGCGGACTACGAACAGGCACAGCAAGTCGCGGCCAAACTGGTCGCCACCAGGAAGACTCCAGAGTGAGCGAGGTATTGGGAGTTAAAACGCGAATTCCTGCTACGAGGAACGACGGGCAATCCGACGAGACCATGTCTACTGTGTGGGCGGGCATCTGCCACTCGATTTCGCGTTGGCCACAGCTGACCTTGCTCCTGCTCACGCTCCTCTGTTTACTTCCTTTCACAGATAAGGCCATCCACATCGATGACCCTATATTCATCTGGACAGCGAAACAGATTACCAAACATCCGCTCAATCCTTACGGATTTTCTGCTAACTGGTATTTGCATCCGACGCCTATGTGGCGGATCCAGAAGAACCCTCCTCTTGCGAGCTACTATATGGCGCTCATAGGTTCTATCTGTGGATGGTCTGAGAGAGCGCTTCATATCGGTTTTATTCTTCCAGCGGCGATAGTCGTCCTTGGCACTTACTATCTTGCACTTCGACTCACGAAGCAGCCTTTACTGGCCGCGGCAGCTACTCTCCTGACGCCGGGGTTTCTAGTCTCAGCGACCAGCTTGATGTGCGACACCATGACGGTAGCGTTGTGGCTGCTGGCAGTAGTCTTGTGGATGAAAGGACCGGAGGAGCCGGGAAAACCGTTTTACCTTGCAACCTCCGCTCTTCTGATCGCAGCGTGCGCGCTGACGAAATACTTCGGTGTATCGTTGATCCCACTTCTTCTGGCCTACTCATTGGCACGACAACGTCGGTTGGGAAGCTGGGCTTGGTATTTGTTAATTCCAGTATTCACCCTGGGAGCCTATGAGCTGTATGCCCACGAGCTATATGGCACCGGGTTGATTGCGGACGCGATCCACCATTCGACGGCTGTTCGTAAACTCGAAGCACGCTCTACCGATGCACTCGTGGGTCTGTCTTTCACCGGCGGTTGCGCACTTACTGCACTCACTTTTGTTCCCCTTCTTTGGTCGCGTAAGCAGATTTTGTGGGGCGGGGTTCTAAGCATATTGCTGGGCCTTCTTCTTCTTAGAGGCTGGACGGATATGGGAGTAGTCTATGCCTCTGAGACGTGGCTCCATGAGCGCCGGTTATTGATTAGCGTTCAGTTGATACTCTACGTTGCTGGTGGAATTTCGGTTTTGGCTCTCGCAGGCGCCGACTTTTGGCAAAGAAAAGATGCTGCGTCACTGCTTCTGCTTTTCTGGGTCCTTGGCACCATCTTTTTTACTGTAGCTGTGAATTGGACTGTAAATGCCAGGTCGATACTTCCAATGATACCGGCGGTTGCAATCCTTATTGCAAGGCGTCTGGATGAGATCAGAGTCAGTGCTAGGCGTTGGAGCCTGCTGACTTTGATGATTCCTTTGGTTGTGTCTGGAGTTGTCTCTTTATGGGCAACTGCGGGAGATGCGGCATTGGCGAACACGGGAAGGACGGCCGCGAAGTATATTCAGCAAAAAAGTCGCGATGACTCGAGTACGGTGCGATTCGAGGGCCGTTGGGGATTTCAGTATTACATGGAGGCATTCGGAGCTCGCCCACTGGAGCCAGACGTATATGGTTATAAGTTTGGCGACCTGATTGTGATCCCTAAGTACAATACTTCGCTATATCCCTTCCCCTTAAGAGTAACCGGACCGCAAGTGGTCGATTTCGAAGTTCATTCCTGGATAACAACGATGAATTGGGACGCGGGAGGGGGATTCTATTACGAAGCTTGGGGACCCTTGCCGTTTGCCATTGGCCCTGTCCCTGTCCAGCGTTACTCCATGGCAAGGCTGGTACAAGTAAATAACTAACGGCACTGAGAAATCTTACGGCAGTGCAAGCTTGGGTGAGGGCCTCAGGTTGGCGATCAAAACGCCGAGGTCGGCAGTCACTATGACCACATGGTTAAAATTGACCGCTGAAAGGAACGGGATAAGAGCGGCGGCAATGATTTCCGTAACTTAATCCGCTTGAAGTAGCGCTGGTTGAGTTGGCTCGGTTAAGTAATCGCCACACCGCGCTACTTGACCACGAGGACCAGAAAGTAATCCATGTCGTCGTCCACCACCAAATTGTCGTGCTCTTTCAGCAATCGGTAGCCCGCCTGGTCGGCCTCGCGGAGAACGATCTCCTTGTGAATTCCATGGTCTACTCCATTGCCGTCGCGATCGATGATGCCAACGCGCGCGCCTGGTTTCAGTGAGCGTTTCAGATTGCGGAGCAGCACAACGGGATCGGCGACCTCGTGGTACGTCTTCAGCAGAAGCACAGAGTCAATGCTGTTCGGCGGCAGTCCGGGATCGTCCGGCTTGTTCACTATGGTTTTAACATTGCTCAGCTTCGCCTTCTGGATGCGCTTGTCGATGTACTCGATTGCCTGGGGATTGATGTCGACGGCGTAGACCATACCCGTGTCAGTCACGCGTTTGGCGGCCCTCACGGTAAACCATCCCGAGCCGGCACCAATATCGGCGACCGTCTTGCCCGGAGTTATGGAAAGAACGTCCATCACACCATTGATATGGAGTCTTTGGTCGCGCTCAGGCGTCTCGAAGATGGAGAGGTCGCCGCTGTAAGGCGTGCTAGTGGCGCGATGTTGTGCCGACGGCGGGGCGGGGCTCTGTGCAGATAAGGTGGGCGCAGTTGCGAAAGGCAGCGCGACCAGGAGCAATGCGCGGATGGAAGTGAGCCGGCTGATCTGCATCACGAATTCCTGCTCTCCATCATCGCATTGCAACCATCGCTATGGATGGCTTTCCGGCACGCTTTTCTGCGGATTATCCGACTTTATGTCCGTCGTAAGGCAAGTCACTAATTTCCCGCAGCCGGAAGCAGTCCGTACACGCTCACCTGGTTTGCGGCCCCAACAAACACCTTTCCATCGGCGACGGTGGGAACGGTAAACTTCGAGGCCTGACCGGGATTGTCGCGTGCGAGGCACTGATTCGAGTTGTACAACTCACGGTCGAGGTTCTTTGCGTCATAGGCGTGCAGAACCGCAGGACCTTGATGCGGATCGTAGTACGCGTCGTTGTCTACCGCCCAAACGATGCCGTTGCCATTGCCGTTTGCCGAGACGCTCACCGTGCTGCGAGTCAGGTGGTAGATGGCAGCGGTCTGTGATACGGGAGCAGTTGACAGCGTTCCGTTGCGTAGAGCGAAGGCCTTGATGGAATCCTTGTGCGGACTGATTCCCGCCCCAAAGTACAGTCGTCCATTCCAGTAGGTTGGCGTTCCCATTTGCTGCCTCAATTGCCCCGATACTTCCTGCACTGCCTGCGGATTGTTCTTCAACCCAACACTGTATCCGCCGAGAGTATCGCGGTTCAGCAAGTAGATGTGCCCGTTCTTGCCGCTGGTAATCGCCAGGTGAGGATAGGAGCCAGGTTGATCGGGCAGCAGAACCACGCCGGACGAACCAAGGTCCAGATCGTCCTTGGCCATATTTGCCTGATTGAAGGGAGTGAAAAAGTCCGCCAGCGCGATTCCGTGAGCGCCGGGCTTGAGCTTCACCACACTGTCACTGAAGTTCGATCCCGGTTCTTCGCCGTAGGCATCGAACGGGCCATTCGCAACCGACATGTAGAGATTGCCGTCTTGGTCTGCGGCGATTCCGCAGCCGCTCATCCAAATACCGCCCTGATAGCCGTTGGGCGTGGAGACCCAAGCCCCAACTTGCCGCATGGTGGTAGCGTCAAAAGCAATCACCCAGCCGTGATAGAGCCCTGAGTCCGCGTTCGATGCGAACGCCACATACACCTTACCCTTGGAGAGCAAGAGGGCTGCTCGCTGCAACTGAAAGCGCGAGGAGAAACTGAGCACGCCATCGTCGGCGTCCTGAGCATTGCCCGGATAGGAAGCCTGAATAACGCGTGGGCCGCCGAACTTCTCCGCGCCCGAGGTCATGTCGAGAGCGTGCAGCCGGTGATAGAACACTCCGCTCTCTTTCGTGGCTGCGACCACATACACCGTGTTGCTGGCGACGTCGATCACCGGCGTGCTGGTGATTCCGATCTCGGGCAGAATGTCGCTGGCGTTGACGTCATCGGGCGACAGGGTGGTTATTCCGGCATCAGGATTCAGGAAATTAACGCGCCACAGTGGCGCCGGAGTTGGAGAATCGGTGTCGAAGGCGTAGACACTGTCATGCTGTGTCGCCACGATCACAACATTGTGAATTCCATTTCCCGGGATGGCGACCTGCGGCATGTACAGCGGCTGTGCGTAGACGTATCCGTCCACGGGAAATGAATACAGCTTTCCGAAACGCGCTGGGTTCACGTTGTCGGGCGTGAGAACGGTTTCGATCGTGTTCTGGCCAGTGCGGGCATTGTCATTATGGTAGGTCGCTACCACTGCCAGGCCTGCAGCGGTCAGCGCCTCGGCAGTCATGCCCTGCGAGCGCGCCAAAGGATTGGCCGCGGCAAAGAAGTCATCGCTTGCTATGTCGCCTGCGCGACCTCGACCTGACGGAGAAAGCTGCAGGATAAGGAGGACCATCGCCAGCAAAACCCCTACCGAGAGCAGTTGCGAACGGTTGCGCGAGAGCGCCGCCACCTTCTGCCAATTTTGCAGAGCGAAATAGACGAGAATGCCCAGGCTGAGACACAGGACAGCCGGCAGCGTGACAGATTCTGAGAATAAGAAAATAACGTGTTGCAACATGAGTCGGGTCAGTCGATGCGCTCAACGCTTACCGTCATAACACGCACGTCACTCAAAAGTGACGCATACCCAAAAGAGGGACTGCGTTCGAGGACATAGGATTTTGCTCATCGATCAATTCTTCGTCATCTCATTATGACAACATAAGTAGATGCTCACCACTCTTGAATGATGCAGTTAGGTCCGCATCCGTGCCAGTCTGAAATCATAAAATATTGTTAAGAATTGTAGCGCCTGCGCGTGGACTTCTGGTTCGAGATTCTCTTACCCGTTCTTGCGCTGTAAGTGATTCTTCATACACCTAGAACAGTATCGCATGTAGAATCGAGGCATGGTCTTTCGCGGCAGCAACGACGGCAATCATCACCAGGGCAGAACTCCTCCTCCTGACGATACACACCAGGAAGCAGCCTACCTCAAGATGCTGGGTGAAAAGCAACGTCCCGTGCGCATCAAGCTGATGGGCGGTGAAGTGGTGCGCGGGTGGATTGAGTACTACGACCGGCGCATGGTGCGGCTGACGCGCGAAGGAGCACCCAATCTTTTCATCTTCAAGCATGAAATCGCCTACATCGCAGAAGAAGCCGTGCGCAAGCCGCGCTCCGAGGCCGCACCGAACAATGGCAATTCTGTGAACCCGGAAAAATGAGCTCTTACCTGCCAGATGTGGAAGCGATTGCACGCGAGGCCGGCACGCTTCTGATGGGCTACTTCGCCCGCCACGTAACCATAGAGTACAAAGGCGAAGTCGATCTGGTAACCGAAGCTGATCGCGCTTCGGAAAAGTTGATTGTCGAGCGCCTGCGCGCGCGCTGGCCCGAACACGGCATCGTGGCCGAAGAAGGCACACGAACCGAAGTGGATGCGGAATATCGCTGGTATGTCGACCCGTTGGACGGGACCACGAATTTTGCCCACGGATACCCGGTGTTTTGCGTTTCGATTGCACTTGCCAGGCAAGACGGACGGCTTACCGTGGGCGTGCTCTATGATCCCACTCGGGATGAAATGTTTGCTGCGGAGCGCGGGCTGGGAGCGACGCTGAACGGCAAGCCGATTCCCGTTTCCAAAACGAAGGCGCTGGCGGAGTCGCTCCTGGGAACGGGCTTTCCCAGCCACAAGCGCCACAAGAACCCCAACATTCACTTCTATCACCAGATCACTCTGCGCTCCCACGGAGTGCGCCGCGCGGGCTCGGCTGCACTCGATCTCGCCAATGTGGCCTGTGGCCGCTACGACGGCTTCTGGGAGTTCAACCTGAATCCCTGGGACACGGCTGCGGGAGTCCTGCTGGTGCAGGAGGCGGGCGGCACGGTAACACGTTTCGACGGCTCGCCGTTTCGTCTCGACAGCCGCGAAGTGCTCGCCAGCAACGGCCTCATCCACCAGGAACTGATCACGAACTTCGAAGAGATCTTTGCTGGGCGCGGGTTGGAAGAGGCGCCTTCCATCGCGGAATACGCGAAGACTCGAATCTAAGCGCGGCGCCCGCCGCGAGCTGATCAATTCTTCTTCGATGCCAACGACCGCAGGACTTCTTCCAGGTGAATCTTGCCTTTCCTCGGCTCAGCTTTGCCACCCTCGAAGTCGCTCCAACCCTGGGTGAGGCCCTCCAGCATTTGCTTACGAGGAGTTGGGTTCTTCATACCCTGGCCTCGGAAGATTGCCTCCCAACTTTCCTTAGGAACCGCTTCCGCGCGCACCTCGCGCTCCAGCACACGCCCCATGGTTGTGGCAACTTGTAGCGGCGTGATTCGCTCGGGCCCTTCGAGTTCGACGATTCGCTGTCCCTGCCAGGACTCGAGCAGCAATTCCGCCGCAGTACGTCCCACGTCTCTGGTAGCGATCATGGGAAACGATTTGTCCAAGGGTTGCAGGAAGCTGTGGAGGACGCCTGTTTCGCGCGCCGGAGCCACGTCCCACGCGAAGTTTTCCATGAACCAGGCGGGTCTGAGGAATGCGATCACCGGCAGCGCCCGCAATTCCTGCTCGAGAATCTGCAGCTGGGTCAGAAGACTTGTCTGGGTCGCCTGCGCGCCGATGCTGGACAGGCAGACAATCCTGGGAGGTTGCGCAGCCTCCAGCGCTTTTCGCAAAGCGCCAACTAACTGTCGACATTCCGGAAAGCCCGGCGACGGATCGAAGATCGGCGGCAGCATCACGAAAACCCCTTCGGTCGCCGCGAAAGCCTCTCCCAACGCGTTGACATCGTGCAAGTCCGCAACGAAAAGTTCGCAACCTCTCGTCTGTCCCGCGCCGGGCTTCTGCTGGTCGCGAACGATGCCGCGCACACTCTTTCCAGCCGCAAGCAGTGTCTGCGCCACCGCGCTCCCCACCTGCCCCGTGACCCCTGTCACCGTAAACATTGTTATCTCCCTCCTGAGCGCCGTCGATGACCTCCTGAATCGTCGTTATTACCCGTCGCGGGCGCTTCAGCATCTGATGCTTTCGCCGGTCTTAGGCTTCAACGTGTGCCCCTTGCATGGTCGGGAAATACCAACCTCGAACGCTCGTTCGGCTTCGTCACAGGCCCCTGTGACTGCGGTAAAATTGTCAGGTGAACAATTCGTTGTTGAACCGCACTGTTGAGAAGCGCCCCGACAGGGTCCGTCTGCAGGGGCGAATCCTTTTCCTCACCGAAGATCCCGAACTGATCAAGCGACAGCTTGCTGGCGAAGACCTGCCTTGGGACACGCAACATCCCGAGCGCAATCCCAAACTGCGCGACGACATCTCCACCGACGAGATCACGCCAGCGCACATCTGCTTCTTCTTCGACGAGACGCTTGGCGAATTCCCTTATACCGGGCTGAAGTGCGGCAGCGAGACCCCGATCAAGCGCGGCGACGTGAAGCGCGGCGGGTTCGTTTGTGCGGTTAGCGGCAAACGGCGCGGCAAAGGCTCCAGCCGCGAGCAGTCGCCATATGCCGAGATGTCGGCCGGTATCAAGCTGGTGATCGCGGAAAACATCGAACGCATTTACAAACAGAATTGCCAGAACCTTGGTGTGCTGACGTCCACGGACTTCGGCCTCATCGACCAGATTCGCCGTGGCGAAGAGATTCCGCTGGCCGACTTCACCGCCGGTGAAGATGAGATTACGCGACAGGTAATCGAGTACGGTGGCCTGTTCCCGTTCAACGTGGCGCGCCTCCAGGGCAGGGTCTTCCTGCCGCCGATTACGACCAAGCCACGCCCCATGACCATCGCGGAGAAGATTTTCGCGCGCCACATGCTGCACGGCACCGACAAGGTTGGGGTTGAAGCGGTGAAGCCGGGCGACACCGGATTCGCGCGCACCGACCTGCGTTTCAGCCACGAGTACGTAACGCCAATGGCGGCGATTTTCTTCGAACACTTCCTCGGCAAAGACGCTCCGGTGACCGATGCTGGGACCATCATGTTCTTCCGCGACCACCTGACCTTTCTGGATGAGGTGCTGTCAGAAGAAAAGCGCAAGATGGGGCTGCTCGATCTGGCAGGCCAGCTAAAGGTCAAGCAGGAGGAGTTCGCGAAGTCGCGCGGGATCAAGTTGCATGGAGAACTGAAAGACCGCAAAGGCTCGGAAGGCATCTGCCACTCGGTCGTCACCGAGAGCTATGCCCTGCCCGGCCAGCTCAATGTCGGGAGCGATTCGCATACGCCACATGTGGGGGCGGTGGGCTGCGTGGCCTTCGGCATTGGCACCACCGACGTATTTAACTCCTGGTTCACCAAAGACATACGAGTAAAGATTCCAGAATCAGTTAAGGTCGTCGTCCGCGGCAGGAGGCGCGAGAACGTCACCGCGAAGGACTTCATCCTGAAGCTGCTGTCGATGGAATACATTCGCTCCGGAAAGGCGTTGGCCAAGGTGATCGAGTATTCCGGCGAGGCCATCGAGGCGCTGGGCGTCGACGAGCGCGCCACCATGACAAACATGGCAGCCGAGATCGGCGGCTTTACTGGCATCGTCACACCCGACCAGAAGGTCGTGGAGTTCCTGATGGAGCGCCGCGGCATGAGCGAGAACGAAGCACAGACGCTGGTGGAAGGATTGTGTAGCGATCCCGATGCGCATTACGCACACGTGATCGAACTGGACGCGTCCGAGATTTATCCCATGGTTGCCACACCGGGCGATCCGGGGAATGGCAAGTTTATCCGCGCGTTGAACACTCCGGTGCCGGTGGAGATCGCCTACGGCGGCACTTGCACGGCAGGTAAAAACGAAGACATGGACATGTACGCGTTGGTGCTGGGCAACGCTCTGAAACAAGGCCGGAGGGTTGCGGAGAGCTGCAAGTTCTATCTCCAGTTCGGATCGCAGGAGACGCGCGAATATTGTGTGCGCAAGGGCTATCTGGATATATTCCAGCGGGCCGGCGCGCAGGTGATCGAGCCCAGTTGCGGTGCCTGTATCAACGCTGGCCCGGGAGTTTCCACGCGCCTTGACCAAGTGGTGATCAGCGCGCAGAACCGCAACTTCCCCGGCCGCAGCGGTCCGGGCCAGATGTACTTGGGCAGTCCGCTGACGGTGGCGGCCAGTGCTATCGCGGGCTACATTGTGGAATATGAACCGGCGGAAGAGCCTGAACCCGCAAACGTGGCCTGAGCTCTGCCGACACATATCCGGCATGCTGGCCATCCCAGAACGGCGCAGTTTTTGATACTATCGATGTAACGACTTCAAGCGAAATTCTCCAACAGAGAGACTTCAGGAGACATTGTTCTATGGCTTATGTGATCGCGGAACCTTGCATAGGCACCAAAGACACGGCTTGTGTCGATGCCTG
>Ga0181523_10001391_pt1 | contig 25787 bp, 12 predicted proteins | sample PEATcosm2014_Bin_43_FD_119752 | JGI IMG/M metagenome (GOLD analysis project Ga0181523, IMG submission 119752) | Peatland microbial communities from MTU Mesocosm Facility, Houghton, MI, USA - PEATcosm2014_Bin05_30_metaG | ecosystem: Environmental > Terrestrial > Soil > Wetlands > Peat | place... | reverse complement strand
GCCGCTGACCCTGACGCCGAACCAGAGCAGCACATTCGCAGTCGTGTTCGCGCCGACCACGGCGGGAGCTGTCAGCGGCAATCTTGCGCTCACGGTGGGTGGGTCGACCGCACTCAATCTTGCGCTATCTGGAACGGGAGTGACGCCGGCCACGCTGACCGCAACGCCGGCAAGCTTCACGTTTACCAACGTCACAGTGGGACAGAGTTCAAGCCAGACCGAGACGGTGAAGAACACGGGCGGAGAGAATGCGACCATCTCGCAAGTGACAGTGGCGGGAACGGGCTTCAGCATTTCCGGCATCACGACGCCGCTGACCTTGACTCCGGGCCAGAGCACTTCGTTCAGCGTGACCTTCTCACCGACGTCCGCAGGCAGCGCCAGCGGAAGTGTCATGATCGACTCGAACGCCACGGATCCTGCCCTGAGCGTGCCCCTGAGCGGCACTGCGGTCGCGCAAACTCAAGGCACACTGAGTGTGAGTGCAGTCAACGTTGGGAGCGTAGTGGTGGGGACCAGTGGAACGCAGACCGGGACGCTGAGTGTGACTGGCGCGAATGTGTCGGTAACCTCGGTGAGCTTAGGCGGCAGCAACGCTTCGGAGTTTTCGATCACCGGGCTCACCTTCCCCGTCTCCGTGACCACGACCACGCCGGTTACATTTACGGTGAAGTTCACGCCGGGCTCGACCGGAGCCGCGTCGGCATCGGCTTCATTCGTCAGTACCGCCGCCAACACGCCCACCGCGGGAGCACTCAGCGGTACGGGCACTCCGGCGCCCGTTCATACGGTCGCCTTATCGTGGACAGCCAGCACCACCACGGGCATTACCAGCTACAACGTCTATCGCGCTATCTTCGCGTCGAACGTCTGCGGCTCCTACACGAACATCGGGACCACCGCCAGCACCGTCACGGCGTTCACCGACAGCGGTCCGCTCACGGACGGCACGACGTACTGCTACGCGACTACGGCCGTGGACGCGAGTGGCGAGAGCGCATACTCCAACATCGTCCAAGCCGCGATTCCTGCTCCGTAAACTTGGCGTCACAGAAGCGGCCTAGCGAAATGGGCGCCCTTTGACGATGCCCTGGCCCTCGCGGATGGTGATCAGTTGGTCGGCGGCAAGATCTGCATAGCTCTCGGTTGTGCCTGCCGGCCAGTGAACCTCCACGCTCGCCTTGGTGGCGTCGCCCAATCCGAAGTGCAGGCGCGGGTCGTTCGCAGAAAGAAAACTGCACTGGCTGGTCAAGCATTGCGCCTGCACTTTTCCGCCGTAGCGCGTCAGCACGCGCGCGCCAATTGCGCTGCGATTGCTCTTCGTTCCCTCCAACCGCACTTTGATCCAGTGATTGCCGGCGGGCGCGTCGTTGCGCAGCAACGTGGGCGGTTCGTTGCGGTTCATGATGAGGATGTCGAGGTCGCCATCGTTGTCAAAGTCGCCGAAAGCGCATCCCCGGCTTACGTGGCGTGATGCGATGGCCGGGCCGGCTTCATCGCCCAGTTCGACGAAGGTTCCGTTGCCCTGGTTGCGAAAGATGAGGCGCGGATTCTTTGCAGGATACTTGGCGTAAACCTTCTCGAGCTCCGGGGCGACGGTTCCGGCGACCGTGAAAATGTCAGGGTAGCCGTCGTTGTCGAGATCAACCAGTCCCGTGCCCCAACTGGTAAAGCGGCGCTCAGCGCCCAGGCCGGCGCGAGCTGCGACATCCTCGAATTCTCCCTTGCCGTTATTGTGGTAGAGCCCGGTGGGCTGGTTCACGAAGTGTGTTTTGACGATGTCGATGTGGCCGTCGAGATCGTAATCGCCAATGCCGATTCCCATGCCTGCCATGGGCTGACCCTCGGTACTGAGGGCGATGCCGCGCAGCAGCGCCTCTTCGCGAAACGTGCCATCGTGATTATTCATCAGGAGCAGGCTGGGCGTGGCGTCGCAGGCGACGAGTATGTCCTGCCATCCGTCTTCATCGGCGTCAAATCCAACGGCGGTAAATCCGTACGATCCACGCAGCCCAGCGATGCCCGACTCCTTGGAGACGTCAGTAAACGTTCCATCCCCATTGTTGCGGTAGAGCGAGTGATAGGGCATGGGCAGGCCGCTCGGCCCGCAGTTGGTAGGAACGCCCTCAAAGTTGCAGTTGGGAATTTGCAGGGAAGGCCTGGGGGCGGTCGCCAGATCGATCTCCACATAATCGGAAACGAACAGGTCGAGAAATCCGTCGCGGTTGTAATCGACAAAAGTGCAGCCTGACCCAAAACGATTGTTGCGGGGATCGTGTAGTCCAGCCTTGTCGGTCACATCGGTGAATGTGCCGTCGCCGTTATTGCGGTAGAGGCGGTTCTGTCCGTAATACGTCAGGAAAAGATCTTCAAATCCGTCGTTGTTGTAATCGCCGACGCACACACCCTGAGCCCAGCCCGCGTCGGTGAGTCCTGCCTTGGCGGTAACATCGGTGAACGTTCCGTCACGGTTGTTGTGGTAGAGGCGATTGCCGGCGCCCGGCGGAATACCTTCCAGTCGGCGTCCACCGAGGATGAAGGCGTCCATCCAGCCGTCGTTGTCGTAGTCGAAGAACGCACAGCCGGCCCCATTGACTTCGACAATGTAAATGTTGCGAGTGGAATCGCCGTAGAAAATTGTCTGGGTGAGGCCGGCACTCGAACTGACGTCGACGAAGCGCGAGAACGGCGCAGTTTTTGCGGGATTAAGCAAGGCGCGAAGCTCGGCGGGAATGAGCACGGGTGCCAGCATCGCCTGCAAGGTTTGCAGCAGGCGGCGTCGCGTCCAGTGACCGGGCTTCGGATTTTTCATCGCGACTTCATCCCCGCAGGTTCCGTTCGAATTGCCTGCTTCAGTGCTGCCCTTGTGCGGTACTCAAATCCTTGCGGAGCTGCAGGGCTTCGGAGTTGGCTGGTTCAAGCTTGAGCGCGGTGGCAATGGCTTCCTGTGCATCGGGAAAGCGGGACTCCATGCCGAGCGTGGCCGCCAGGCTGATCCAGGCTTGGGTGTAACCGGGAGCGGCCTGTACCGCCAGCCGGAAGTGCTGCTCGGCGCCAGCAGTGTCTCCGTCTTTGGAATCGAGATACCCCAGCTGATTCTGAGCCAGAGCGAACGCCGGATCGACCTTGATCACGCGCTCCAATATCGTGCGCTCGGCTGCTGTATCGCCCGTGGCTTCAAGAGCGAGCGCCAGCTGGAAAGCGAGTTTAAGATCGTCGGGGGTCGCCTCCGAGGCCTCGCGATAAAGCGCGGCGGCTTTCTGCAAGTTCCCGGCCGCTTGCTCCTTGGCCGCCTCCGCCGATTTGGACTTCGCCAGCGTTCGGCTGACCTTGGCCTGATTCAGCTGCTGATACAGCCTGAGTTCATCCTGTGCCCGGTCGTTTTCTCCCAACGCACGTAAAACCGTAGCCAGCTTGAAATGAACTTGAGGCTCTTTGGCCCCGAGCGCGATCGCTTTTTCCAGATGCTCTTTCGCGGCAGGATAATCTTTTAATTCTTCGAGCACCAATCCGAGATTGTAATGAGCGTTGTAGTGATTCGGATCGAGCCCGACCGACTCTTCCAAATGTCGCCGGGCAGTAGGGAATTGCCCACCTTGATATTCAAGGATGCCGCTCAGATACAGGAAATCGGAATCGTGCGGGTGGGCAGAGAGCAGCTTGCGGGCCAGCGGCTGCGCCGTGGTGAAGTCGCCATTGAGCACCAGAACCTGCAGGTAAAGCCTCTGCGCCTCGAGATTCCCGGGATGAGCGCGGACCGATTTTGCAGCAAGATTCACCGCGTTCTCGTAGTGCACTTGATGGACGTAGACCTGGACCAACTCCCCGGTCAGCGCTAAAGACGACGGATTCCGCTTCATCGCCTGGGTCACAACCTCTTCCGCCTTATCGGGCATTGCGTTTATGTCATAAGCCATGGCCAGATCGATCGTCAGCGTTTCGTTGCGAGGAGCGTCCTTCAGCAGCTCGATCGCGGAAACATAGTCGCGTTGTTTCATCAGGAGTTTGCTCATTCCATGGAGTGCTTCAGTCGAGCCGCGATCAATCCGTAACGCCGCCTCCCATTCCATGAGAGCATCTTGTGGGCGATCTACCTGCTCCAGCGCGCTGGCCAGAAGCAGATGCGGCTTGAGGACCTCCGGCATAAGATAAATGGATTGCCCAAGAGGCTTGATTGCGTCCTCAGGTTGTCCGGAGGCGTAGAGGGTGAGGCCAACCAGATAGTAAAGCTTGGCATTTCCGGGCTCTAACTTGAGCGCGCTCTGAAAAGCTTCGAGCGCGCAGGGGTATTGCTTGCGGTCGCCGAACCAGTCTCCGATTTCGACATAAGTGTCAGCGTCGGGCTGTGCGTGAAGTTTAGCTTCGAGTGCCGGGGATGCGGTGCAGGCAACCACGCGCGGGGTTGCGGCCAGGATGGCCGCCAGAACTAGAACCGCCTTCGCAAACGTCGGACGCATTGATGTGGCAATGATCGCCTCTGCGAACCCCGCCAGATAACGACTTCCCGCGAGTTGAGCATAATCGAGCAACCGGGAGCCCTGCAAGCGAATCTCAAAAGCAAATTGCCTTCAACCAAAAGAGAAGTGGAATTGCCCTGGGAATATAACTACTCTTGAACCTGAAATGTTGAGTTACTTTCTGCTTTTGTGTGTTGCCCTGATGCCAGCTTCTCTTTCCGCGGAGGAAAAGAAGCCCCCCGCCGGTATCGACTACGTGGGCGACCCGGTGTGCCGCTCCTGCCATCAGGAAAGGGCGACCTCATATTTTCAAACCGCGCATCACTTCGCGTCGAGTTGGCCCAGTCCGCTCACCATGAAAGGCATCTTCACTCCGGATTCGAATGTATTGAAGACGGCCAACCCATTTCTCACATACGAGATGACCCAAACCGAGCAGGGCTATTTTCAGACGGCCGTCGAGACGATTTCCCCCACCAAAAAGACCACGCGCACCGAGCGCATCGACGTGGTGACCGGTTCGGCGCGCAAGGGACAGACCTATCTATTCTGGAAAGGGGATCAGCTGTTTCAACTGCCCGTGACGTACTGGACAGACACCGACAGTTGGGTGAACAGCCCGAGTTTTCCCGATGGATCCCCGCATTTCGACAAAGGCATCATCCCGCGATGTCTCGAATGTCATGCCAGTTACTTCGAATGGACACCACCGCCGGTGAATCGCTATCGCAAGGCCAGCCTGGTGTTGGGCGTGACTTGTGAGAAGTGCCACGGCCCCGGCCGCGAGCATGTTGCCCGTCATCGCTTGAAGTCTCCGCTGCCTCCCGGAACATCAGAAGCCATCGTCAACCCAGCCACGCTCGCCCGGGATCGGCAAATCGATGTGTGCGGGTTATGCCACGCCGGCAATGGAACGCCGATTCAGCCGGCTCTGTCGTTTCTGCCCGGAGATGTGCTCGAGGACTACATTGATATCCCCCAGTACAGCGCGGAGGAAGCGGTCGACGTTCATGGCAGCCAGGTGCAGATGCTGAGGAGAAGCAAATGTTTCCAGTCGTCCGCCACCATGACCTGTTCGACTTGTCACAATGTCCACACGCCGCAGGTCGACGCGGCCGCATTCTCGCCGCACTGTCTGACCTGCCATCAGCCTAAGCAGTGCGGGCAGTATCCCAAGCTAGGGGAACAGATCGTGCACAAATGCATCGATTGCCACATGCCCGTGCAGGACTCCCACATGCTGTTTTCAAATACCAATGGAAAGAAACTGTTGCCCAAGGTCCGTAATCACCAGATCGGGATTTATGCGGGCGAGACGGCTCACTGAACCATGTTCGCTAAACCATGTTTACTGAACTATGTTCACTGAACCATTTTGATTTTCGTGCGGGAGGCGAAACGCCGGTAATTGCGGAAAGCGATTTCGTTCAGCTCAATCTGCTTGCGATGCCGCTGCAGGCTGACCGTTGAACTCACCGGCAGAAGGTAGTCACGCCCCGCGATGGCGACATAGTCGTAGTCCACGGTCATGGCTGCGGCGTGCATGGAGAAATCACGCGGCAGGTTATCGGCCTCCACCGTGATCCGGCGAACTCCGCTGGTGGCGGCGTCGATGTAAACCAAGCCGTGAAAGCCGACCCCAATCGTGTGGTTGTTGCCCTCGTTCAGGTCGATCGTGGCATTTTCGCGGGCCACGCGATAACTGAGTACCTGCAGGGTTCCGCCTCCGTCGCCCAGAGTGCCGGCTTCTTTCCAGGTGAACTCCGCTTTCGAAGACGGATCAAAAACCAGGTTGAGCAGGGCACCAAACTCTCCCACGGAAATCGGCCAGGTGGAGTTCATGTCGGCACGTTTCAGGCTGCTGCGCTTGCCGTTTACTTCCAGCGTCTCCATCGTCTGGTGGCCGTCGTGATAGGTCAGAAGTTCCGCGATCGAGTCGCGATGTTTCCAGTTGCCGTTGCCAGATTGATCGACCGACCGGCTGGTGACCTCGATGCACACGAAATTTGGCAAAGATTTAATGTAGCCCAGCGCACGCTTTCTGGCGCCGGCAACGATCGTGTCTAAATCGTCCGCCGAAGGCGCGGGCACGGCTCCGGCGGGCAGCGCGGTGATGACGAGATGGCGGCTATTGTGTCCGTCCGTTTCCGGCGGCTGACCAGAAGTTACTAATTCGCTGACATCATTTTGCGACTGGGCTGCTCCGGCGGCGCTGTCGGGCGTGGTTGCCGACGCTAACTCGGGTCCTTCGATTCTGAACTCCAGACCGCGTTCGGTTGTTTTCCCACCTTGTGTGAGCTTCTCAATCACTTCGTAATCGCCGCTCGACAGAGAACTCGACTGAATCGACGCCAGGTACGGGATGGTGCCCGGCCCGTTGGTTTTCGCCAAATGCAGGGGCACTTGTGCGATGGTCTCGTGACTTTTCAGGACTTCCATTTCCAAGGTCGGCTGTTCTGTCGACGTGGGGTCAGGATGAACCATAAAAAAGAAAGAGATTTGTTTCGCGCCATGCGGCACACGGCCGGATATGCTGGGTACGACTTTGCCTTTTCCGTACTGCATGGGCTCCGTCGATTCCATTTCCACGGGCATGGGATCCAGGCGCCGCACCATGGTGACATCGCCGAGGGCCGGACCAGCGGCATCGATCGGAATTTCGAATCCCAGGCGCTGGGCGCCAGCTTTTTCGCTGTTGCGGTCGAGTACGGCCGCCTCCAGCACGTATTGGCCGGGCCCGGCGGTGAAGTGCCGTTGCATGGTGATCAACTCGGATTGTGCGCTCCCCTTGGAGTCGAGCGAGCCGTGTTTTGGGACGTCCTCGCTGAAATGCTCGATCACCGCGCCAGCCTTGTTCTTGATTTGCGCCACAATGGAAACGTGCAGCGAATAAAGATTGGCGTTGGCGTCGTCCCGCGTTTCCAGTCCGTCGATCGGAACCTCGACCACCAGGGAGTTCTCGTTGCCCGTCGGCAAATCTCCCAGGCGCAAGATGGCGGAGTGGAACTTCAAGTCTATGGGCAGTTGCGATTCGCCCAGCAGCTTCAGCAGCGGCGCTTCAAACGGCCTGATCCCAGAGCCCGCGTCCGGAGGCACGGCAAAATAACCTGATCGGGAATGTATCTTGAGCCCCTTGCGCAGCGGCTGCACCGCAACCGGCCGAAACTTCCCGTCATATTCCTGAGTGGGAGGAATGTAAGACGCTTCGTAATACGTGGTCATGTCTTCGATTAGTTGCTGCAGCGGCTTCTTGAGACGGTCGGAGGCCGTAATATACGCACCACCGGTGTTTTCCGCCAGTTGGGCTAGAGGGCTCTTGTAGCCACTCAGACCCTCGGTCTCGAGCCGGGTTAACGAGTCCGCGCCGGCGGCGATCGACCCCGGGGGGGGTGCGGGAAGTCCTACCATTCCTGAACCAGAGCCACTCGTCGTCGCCGTGGGATTCATGCGGTTGGTGGCCATCACACCGCCGATCGCCTGAGTAGCCAGCAGGCCTTGTCCCGCTTGTTCGTCAACCGCGTTCGCGTCCACGGTATAAATGCTTACCCCGGACCGGTTCGCTGCTCCGGCCACGGTGAGCAGCATATCTTTGGCATTCGAATCGAGCGGCGGCGCCTGCTCGAAAAAGATCACTACTTTCCGGCCCGCGAACTGGCGCTGGGTACGCGCCAGGGCAAGCAAGCCGGCAAGCGAAGGCAGGCAGTGCTGGTCTTGCACAATCTTCTGCGATTCCTCGAGCGAAGCCAGCATGGCTCGGGCGACACTGCGCTGCTCCGCGTTCACATGCGCTCCGGAAGAATCCGTTCCAGTCTGCGCCGCGGCAATCAGGTCTTTCTCCGGCAGCGCGGCAGGGTCTTCCTTGGTTCCATCGCCCTTGGTGGCATCACTCCTGCTTGCATCGTTTCGCTCGGTAGCCGCGCCGACCGCCTTCTCCACCGCGACAACGTCGGAAGTGAATCCTTGGAGCAGCCGTAGTCGTCCCCCAATGCTGAGCACGGAGAACGAGAACTGATTCGCCGGGATCATCTTCAGAATCTTGATCGCGATATCGTGCGCGTTCTTCGCCGAGGAGGGATCAAGCCGGTCGAAAACCAAGGTGATTTGGTGGCTGGCGCCCGCTTGCCCGGTTACCAGGCGAAGGTTCGATATCTTTACCGCGGAACCACTGTCAGTAACCGCTATGTCTTCCGGCTTCAGATCGACGACTGGCTTGTTCCTCTTGTCGTGAACCACCAGATCAAGCGTGACCTCATCGGCGTTGGTGACAATCGTGGTTTTGTCCGTCTTCTGTGCCGGTGGAACCTCACCGTTCGCTGCCGGCGTCGTTTGACCGTAAGACCGGGGGAAGAGGAGGAGAAGAAAGACGAGTAGAGCAAACCGCCGCTTCGTATACATAAAAAGAATTCGCAATATCTTTCTCGCCCCAAAGTACCCGCCATTCTACACTCCACTCCCCTTGGCGCAACCATGGAATCGCGTTCGCGTGAGCCCGAACCGTCCGTACTTAGCGGTCTGCGGCTCAGTTCGGAAACGGCTCGCCTGGCTTTACGATGCGAATCTGGTGATCAGTAAAGGTGAGATGTCCGTTGGGCAACTTGACCTTCGGCATATGACAACTCACGCACTCCGACTTGGCTGTCGGGCAGAACCTGGCGTGGGTCTGAGCCTTGTCCGATGCCGCAGTAGAAGAAACTGAAGCAGCCGCGGCTGAAGACGAATGGCAAGCCAGGCACGGGGCATCGTAGGCCGAATCCTGCAGGACGATATCCTGATGAGGATCGTGACAGGCGACGCAGCTGATGCGCGGGTCCGCGCCGTCGAAGCACCGGCTATTGGCCAGGCGGTAAGGCTGGAACCGGACGGTCAGCTCGCCCCGCCAGTGGTTCCGAACTGCTGTCTCCCAGGTGCGATGACACTGGCCACAAAAATTCGAGATGTCTTCCGCGGACTTCTTGCGCAGATCGGGCGGCGCCGAATCGAAATCGCCGTTGATCGCGTCGGCAAGATGCGCGGTTGTGCCAGCGTGACAATGCTCGCACGTCACTCCGGGCCGCAGCGTCTCGTAAGTCATTTTGCCGTTCGTAACCGCGTTGGTCGCGTGACATCCGAAACAGACTTTGGTTTCGCGGAGCTCGATCGGCCGCCCAATGGCTTCATCCAGATTTTTCGGCTTCAGATCCTCGTCGCCGGTAGTGAAGTCGAGCCCCGGAATCGAGGGATAATAACTGACCGCGCTTTCATACTGCTGCCCGTCGCGTTCCAGAACCCACGTCTGTGCACCCGCGCCAAAATACCAGTGAATGGGCACAGTGATGGTGCGGGTGCCGTCGCTCACGCTGTAGGTGCTCTCGCCCCCATGAGTAGCGACAGTTTCGACGGTGTAGGTGTACAGTCCCTTGCGCACCGTCAGCTTGGGAATGTCCTTCAGCACAGGATTGGAGCCGGGAAGCGCCAGCGCCCGCCCCATCGGCGTGCGCGGTTGTGACTCAGCCCGCGCGCGGTGGCAGGAGACGCACGCGGACTCCGTCTTGCCTTGTGCCACCATCGACCGCGAGAGGGCGAAGACGGCTGCAAGGCAGATCAGAATGCCCGCGAGCGGGCTAAGGATGGGTTGTCGGGTTCGTATCATTCTTCGTCATTTCCAGGCAGAGCAAGCGCTCGCGCCGGGCATCTTCCTTGCGCCCGAATTTTGAGTATGCCTTGGTCAGCGCGAGATGAACCTCAAGGTTGTCGGGTTGCAGTTGCACGGTTGTTTCCAAATGTTGGATGCCATCTTTATCGCCCGTCTCGGTGAGCGCCCGGCCGAGCACGAGTTGAGCGCTGGGCAGCGCCGGATCCTCGGCAACCGCCTTGCGAGCATGGGGCAGCGCGGTGATGCCATCGTTCTGCATCAGAGGAATCCACGCCAGCATGACTTCCGCCACGGCATTCGCGGGATTCACGTCCAACTCTTTCTTGAACTCGACCACGGCCCCGTCCGCGTCGCTGGCATACAGCAAGTAGCCATAAAGATAATGCGCGTTGGGCACGGCGGGAACGCGCGTGAAGAGCTGCTGAAACTCGGCGCGCGTCGCGTCCAGGTCGTGTCGCATGAAATCGAACACCGCTTTGCCGGCGCTGATGTACAACTCCTGCTGATCGGCCCGCAATTCTTTCGGCAGCAGCGGCGTGCGCAGGCCAGCCAGTCCCAGAGCCAGCAGCAGTTCGGGGTTAGAGTCCTCGTCGTGAGTAAAAAAAGCGTAGATGCGCAGGGCGTCTTCGAATCTTCCGGTGCGCGTGAGCAGCAGAGCCTCGTGATAGCGAAGAATTTTTTCGTTGCGCGGCTGGTTCGCCGCGCCCTGAGCCAGGGCGCGCTCAATGTCTCTCAGGGACGCCGAATAATCGCCAATCTCAAATTCGCATAACCCCCGCATGGCCAGCGCCGGCGCCGCATTGGGAGTGAGTTCGAGATAATGCGTGAGCGCGTCCCGGGCCGCGGCGTAGTCGCCGGTTCCGTATTGCAGCGAGCCCAGGAACCACCATCCGTCGGGCCACTGCGAATTGAGTTTCAAAGCTTGCTGGTAGAGTTCAATCGCGCCCGGAAGGTCGTTGGCGTCGCGCGCGGCCGTCGCCTTCGCGACGACATCGGAGAAACTGGCAGGGTTGGCCTGCGCAGCACACCAGCGAGACAAGAGCACGAGAGTCAATAGCGTGAGCCGGAGTCCGGGCTTCGCGCGCGAGCTACAATTCCACCAAAGATTGATCCCCATCCGTGTCGACGCCGCACCCACCGCGGCCATATACATCTAAGCGATTTTCCAGCTTGGAATCTGCGGTCCGGACGATCATCGTACCATGCGTAGCAGCCGCTTCTGCAGCTTGCGCGGTGCAGGTGGCGGCCTGAGTCTAATGTGGTGTCGCCGGATCGGCAATGTCAGAGGACGGACCTGCAGGATGCAGGGCCGCGTCCGTGGTTTGCCCCTCGGGCACGAGCGGTAGGTTGACTTCCAGGGCGCCGACATTGTCGGTGGCTACATCCCGGACTGCGACCCGTAGGGACACCGCCGACACGGGCACGTCAAACTGCTGCTGCATGCGATAAATAGCCTCACGCGGCTTCTCGGAAGAAAACTGCGTGCCGTCTTCTGCGACCCTCTGCACCACGGCATTCAATATTTTGCCGTCCGCGTCAAAAGCCACCGCCGCCAATTCCAACGCCGGATAGCGGGCCGCAACCGTGTAGTCAATTTCGTAGGTCTGAAGCTGGATTGGGCGCAAGGGTTTGGCGGGATGGCCGGGGCGTCCCTCGCGAAAGTAAGCGAGTTGATCGGCCAGGCTTGCCATCTGCTCCGCTGTGGCCTTGGCTGGAGGCGCCAAGGCGTGGATGTGCGCCCGGAACAATAATTGGTGCGCTACAGGAGCGCCGTGCTTCATGTTGGGAAACAACGAATCAGCGGGTCGAGCCACCTGCAGTGGTTCCAGTTCAGACGCCGCCCGCAGCGCTTTCGAGGGCGCGGGTTCCGCTAAGTTGGGATTGCCGTAGTACGAGCGACGATAGGCCAGATGATACCCGCGTTTCGCCAGTTCCACATGAATGTGGCGCAGCCGCCCGTCATACTTCTGATTGCTGGGAGAGTAAGTCAGGGTGTAATAGTGGCCGCCGGTTTCGGTGGCTTCGGTGAGCGCGCCCGCGACGTCATTGGTGCTGTAGAAGGCGCGGCCTCCAGTCGCATCGGCAATTTCCCTCTCCGTCAAGTAGCTGGCATTAAGGGCCGTGCTGTCGGAATCAGTTACCATCCCCATGGCAGACGGATGAGTACTCACGTGGGTCACGACCACACCCCGAACGTCGACCGGATAGACGGCAATTTGTCCACGAGCCAAAGTGTCGGTCATCTCTTTGATTTCTTCGCTGGCGCTCAAGCCTTCCACAGTTGCATCGGAACTGGGCAGGATCGCGGATTGAAACGAGGCTGAAAGCCAGATCACATTCTTATGTCCGGGGAGATCGGCGAGAAATTTCGCGATTCCGATCAGCGCGCGCGTGGCCGAATAGTAGGCCTGGAAATTGTCGGCATAGAGAAAAATGCGGGGAATGTGGGCGCGAGGATTCTTGGGATTCACCGCGTCCGCAAGCGCGTTGCGGTCCTCGGTAAAGCCCTGCACCAGGTAAAGGCCATCGCTCAATACGAAGATCGCGAAACGGGTTCCCAGCGGCTTGCTCCGGATGAACTTCATTACTTGCTCGCGCGCCACGGGCTGGTCGTCGACACTCATGTCGAGAATATCGAGCAGCAAAACATAGAGCGGTCCCCGCTCCGGTCCAGACGGCACGTTCACAAAAGTGTTGGGCGGCAGCGAAGCTGGACGCTTGGGCAGCGACTCTGAAATCAGATCGAAGTCGTGGACGTCAAAAGAACGAATCCGTTGCGACTTTCCATCTTCGGCGATTGAGAAGTCGTCGGCGGTGAGGCCGGAGACCGGCTTTCCATTCGAGTCAGAAACGACTACGTCGACAATGACCCGCCGTACGCTCTGGTGGATGACCAGGCCGCCGGCTTCAGGCTGTTGCGTATTGGGGTTCGCCGGGGTCTGCGAAGCTGTGGCGTTTCTCTTCGCGCCGACCGTGCCCACCAACAGAGCGGCGGCCAGCAGGAGACGTGTTCTGAGCGACACCGATGCCAACATGCGAAATACTCTCCGGCTGCCGGGCCGGTGGTTCTGTCGAGTGTGATTCTACCCCACGTCCATTACTTCGAATAGGAACTCATTGCAGCCGGGCGCCCACCGCGCACGGTCACCCGGCTTGTTACTCAATCTTTACCGAGAGGCTTGATTCAGCCACCGATGTTCCCTGTCTGGCGGTCACCAGAACGTCGCACTGCCCTGGGCCGGGAGTAAGGTGCACCAGCATGGGGATTGACCCGTCGGGCCCTGGTTGCGCCAGGTTCAACGGTTTGCGAGCAATCTCCCTGCCATCCCGCAACAGCTTCAACGTCACTTTTGTTTCTTCCCCCACCGTTGCTTTCGGCGGGTAAACCACGAAGTAAAGACTCAGCGCGCTCCCCGGCGCTACTGAATCTGCCAGGGTCGGCGTGACCCGGCCGTTGTCCAGTTCGAAGGGGCTCTGGGGATTGCGCGGCCCGGTCAGCGGATCGAAACGGCGCACCAACCCCAGAGAACTCAAAGATAGATCCTTCCCGGGATCGACAAAAACAGAGACGCGCTTCGCCGACGTTCTGCCGGTCTGCTCGTCCGTGACCGCCGTGTCGATCACATAGTGTCCAGGTTGCAACGCCACCGGTTCGGCGTAGAGAATGCGATCGCTCTGCAGCAGGGCCGCGTCGGCGGCTGGCACTTTGCGGACCAGTTCCCGGCTTACCTTTCTCACGATCTCTCCGGTGGAATCGTGAATGAACGCGACCAGCGCGGCTCGAACCAGCAGTTCGCCGGTTTTCTTGTCCGAGACCGCTTTAATGCCGGCGAGCGGAACCTCAAACGCGACCTCGTATTCAACCGCATTTTCCTGCGGCCGAAACTTCATGGCCGAAACCTGGTAGGGAAACGCCACCGGAACCGGCTCCGCGTTCATCGCGTTCAACGCCAGCAGCTCATAAGGCTGGAGCGGTTCCCCATTCAGATCGGGCACGGCGTAGTAGCCGGTGCGGGTCTGCACCGTCGTCTTGGGACGGCTGATCTTCACTTCGATTTTGCGGAAGTGCCCATCGTAATTGGTCGAGGTCGGAGCGTACGCCAGCTCATAATGATTGCGCATGTCCTCCATCATGTGTTGCATGGGCAGTTCGATCTCATTCGTATTGGTGACCGCGAAGCCTCCCGTCGACTCGGCTAATTCGCGCATGGCGAGTTGAGGGCTGGCGACCGCGGTCAACGCGACGTCGTCGTCCTCGAAGTGCCCGTTGACCGGATCAACCTTTTGCGCCGAACTCTCGGCCGAGGTGCGGCGCTGCATCGCCAATGCCGGCATCATGGGGTCATCCGTATTCAGCCCGCGCGTGTCGATCGTATAAAAAGACACCCCGGAGCGGTTGGCATGGCTGATCAGGTTGTCTATGGCATCGCGCCGGTTGACCGGGAACTGCAATCCATCCGACAGGTAAAGCACCACCTTCCTGCCGGGCAGTTTCTCCTCGCTGCGTACCAGTTCATGCAGGGAGTCCATGGCATCCATGCCGTTCGACAAACTGGTGGCGAAACGCAGTCCTCTGACCATGTCGGCCTGAGTCAGAAGGGCAGTGCCCAGAGTGAACGAAGCATCCTGGGAAGCGGCGTTGGCCGCCCACAGCGGATCCTTCATGATTCCCGGTATCGGATTGGTGAGGGCGCTCTGGATCGCCTGTGCCGTGGCTGCGCTCGTCCCCGGCGATGCCAGAATATTTTCAGCGGACGCCAGAATGCCCGCAATCACGCTATCCGCCACTAACGCCGGCACCGTCGTTCCCGAGTCTCCCTTTACGCCTTTGGTGGCGGCATCGACCGCCTTGGCCAAAGTGTCTTTGTCGGTGGTGTAGGGCTGCATTATGGATAGACTGCGGTCCAGCCGGTAGATGGTTACATAAGTGTTCGGCAGATTATCGCTCTTGAGAAATTCCTGTACCGCTCGCCGCGCGAATTCCAGGTTTAGAGGAGCGATCTCGGCCAACACAACCGTAACGAAGTTGACCTGCCGCATGGAATTCAGCGGACGCAGGGTCTCGCCGCTCTTAGCCGGTTCGGTCGCAGTCCGGGCCCCCGCCGCGATGCGCTCGGTTTCCAGTTGTTCGCTGCCCTTAATGTTGCGAAACGCGCGCGGGCTCTGGCGAACCCCATCTTCGTAGATTTCCACTTCCTCGGGCCGCAGATCAGTCACCGGGTGGTGATGCTTGTCGCGCACCACCAGATCCAGAAGCACTTCCCGCGTGGTGGTATGAATCACCGCGCGGTTCGGTTCCACCGGAGAAGGCGAACTGTTTTGGCAGAGGGAAGAAAAAGGAGCAATCAGGGCAGTCAAGGCAACTACGAGAACCGCACGTGCCGGCATAAACCAACCTCACCAGTCCCGCCGTCCATCCCCAGTTTGGCGGGCTTTCCCCACGATTCTGGCCCGATCAAGACCGACAGTTTACCCCCAATGGTCCGAATATGCACGCTTTCCTTAAAAAATCGTTTTTTCTCTTGACAGTGTCCGTCCATCGGCGGTAACTTTCGTCGTTCTACGGAATAGTATGAATCTATTACGTAATCGCTTACGGTCCTCCTGTAGTGCCATGCGGTCTCAAGGAACAAGGGTCAGGCACGAGGGTTGTGAGCTTAGTTTCAAAGCAAATTCGGGGAGGGGCAATGAATTCCACTCTTGAGCTCGCCACGTTAAAAAAGATTACGAGCGCGGCAGCGTTGCTGCTGGTTCTCATGCTGCTGGCGTCGACCTGTTTCGGACAGCAACTCACTGGTACGTTGAGTGCCACCGTCCAAGATTCCGCTGGTGCAGTCGTGCCCAATGCAAAAGTCACCATGAAGAACGAGGCATCCGGCGACGTGCGCACCACCGTATCAAACGGATCCGGCTACTTCACCATTACGGCCGTTCAGCCGGGAACGTACTCGGTGTCGATCGAGGCTCCGGGTTTCAAGACGTGGGATCAGACGGGCATCGTCTTCAGTCAGGGCGACAGCAAGACCCTCCCCAACGTCAGGCTTGAGGTTGGCAAGGTGACCGAGACCGTCGAAATCAAGGCGGGCGCCGATGTTGTCATCCCCGACAACTCCGAAGTCAGCACGACCATCAATCAGGAATTGATTGAAGATGTTCCGATTGTCGGCCGCGACGCGGGCGAATTGTTGAAGGTCATGCCCGGAATGGCGCTGACCAACGGCTTGGGTCAGGGGTCAGCGTTTCTTGACAAGGTTGTCGGCACCAACACCGGCCCGGTCGGCGCCTACTCTTCCAACGGTACGCAGCCCTACGGCGCCATGGCTTACATGCTGGACGGCGCCAACCTGGTCGACCCCGGCAACGCCGGCACCCAGATCGCCAACATCAACCAGGACATGGTCTCTGAAGTTAAAGTGCTGATGTCGTCTTACAGCGCTGAGTACGCCAAGGGCCCGGTGATTTTCCAGGCTTTCAGCAAGAGCGGCGGCAATCAGTTCCACGGTGAGGGCTATCTGTACGCCCGTAACAGCGCTTTGAACTCGGACGACGCCTTCGCCCACAGTCAGGGCATCGCCAATTCTGCCGAGCACTATTACTACGGCGGTGGAAACATCGGCGGCCCGATCATCATCCCCGGGCTTGACTTCAATAAGGATCGCAAGAAGCTCTTTTTCTGGGCTGGTTACGAATACATGGATCAGCACCCGGCGGCCAGTCCACTCAACTTCAACGTGCCGACGACGGAGCAGAGAGCGGGCGACTTCAGCTTAGCCACGATTGACGGCCAGCCCGGAATCACCGCTGGCACCAAGTCTGCGCTTTATAATGGTGTGGATGGCGCTTATGGCGCAGCCTATTCTACGGTTTACGCCCTGCCAGGGGCATCCACGGCGTGTCCGACGTGTACGTCGACGTTCCTGGATCCGAGCCAGTTCGACCCGAACATCGTCGGCATTTTCAAGTGGTTGCCGCAGCCAAACATTACTCCGTCTGCGGCCAACGGCTGGAGTAACTACCAGTACATCAGCAGCATTCCGCAGAACCGTTGGGAAGCTACCGGCAAAGTCGATTACGCCATCAGCGACAATACCAAGTTAACCGTTTCCTACACCCGGCAGATCGAGAACGATCAGCATCCGATCGGGGTTTGGTGGACTCCGGCGTTTACCTTGCCCTATCCATCGAATGTGGTTGCGGCCACCACCTCGAACGAGATCATGTCGAACCTGACCCACGTCTTCGACCCGACGACCACCAACGAATTCGTGTTCACCTTTGCGCGGTATATCAACCCCGCCACCCTCTCCAACCCTGCGGCGGCCAGTCGCGCCACGTTTGGCATTACCGTTCAGGGACTATTTGGCCATACCACGAACCAGATTCCGAACTTCGAGGGCCCCTGGGGTGGAGCTTTCCCGGACATCGCAGAGTTCTCGTTTGACGGAGGTTTTCAACCCAACGGTTATGGGGCTATTAAGCGAGATCCGTCGATCTACGACAACTTCACGAAAGTAGTCGGCTCCCATACCCTGAAAGCCGGTTTCTACTGGGATACGAGTGAGAACATTCAGTCGAGCTGCGGCTACGGATCTCCAGATGGCACCGGGCCTTGCGACAACGGCACCTTCACTGGTGGAGGGTGGGGTCCAAGCAGCTCAGGGAACGTGATTGCCGACTTCGCGCTCGGCCGCACAACGGAATATCAGCAGATGACTTCGATCCCCGTGAACGACCTGAAGTTCCATCAGTGGTCGCTCTACGCCCAGGATTCGTTCAAGGCGAATCGGCAACTGACGTTGAATTACGGGTTGCGCTTCGATCACGTTGGCCAGTGGTTTGGCAGCCCGCAAGGAAATCAGGTGTGGGATCCAGCCAGCTATGTCAACGGCGTTAATGGCCACCCCTGCGCCACGCCTGGCGGAGTCCCGACGTGCCCCAATACCGGTCTGCTGTGGCATGCCGTCGACAGCAAGATACCGCTGTCGGGCTTTGCCTCTCCGCTGTTCTACTACGAGCCGCGCGTGGGCTTGGCCTACGACATCTTCGGAAACGGCAAGACGGTGCTGCGTAGCGGCTTCGCCGTATTCCACTACCAAGTTTCCGGCAACCAGGGATCCGAAGCAACCGGCGGGCCCCAGGGGTCGGTTACCTATCAGACGCCGGCGACCACCACCGGGTTCGCCGAGATTGACAGCGCGGCCTTTACTCCCCCACCCAACTACGGCAAGTACCAGAACGGGGGAGGCATCGATGCCGACCTAGAGGGAGACAATAAGACTCCATTAACCATGAACTGGAACGTCACGATCTCGCAGGCGCTTCCGTGGCGTTCGGTCCTTGAAGTCTCCTACGTGGCCAACAAGAGCCAAAATGAATTTATCGACGGAAGTGGCACCAATCTGGGTGACATAAATAACATTCTCCCTGGCAGGTTCTTCCTTCCCGACCCGATCCAGGGCTTTAACATGTCCCCGAACGCGCCAACTTGCACGGGCGCTTTCAATGGCCAGTACACCCACTGCGCCCCATTTACGAAGAACTATACGCCCACTTTTAACGCCAACGATTACCGCCCGCTGGATAACTACCAGACCATTGCCGTGGTGAATCACGGCAGTTATGCGAACTATAATTCGCTGCAGGTGTCGTGGCAGAAGCAGTCCGGCCCCATCACTTTCCTGACGAATTACACCTTCAGCAAGGTTCTGGGCATCCAGGATGGACAGACCGACAACGGACCGGGCAATGGTGTCGGATCTGATCCCTTCAGCATCCACAACAATTATGGTCCGCTGGCGTACGACCACACCCACATTCTGAACCTCTCCTATGTGTGGAACATGCCCAAGTTTGTTCACGGCAACCAGATTCTTGGGGGAGCCGTCAATGGATGGCAGTTCTCGGGCTACACCACGTTCCAAAGCGGTGCGGCACTGCAGCCGAACGTTACGAGCCTGAATGCCAACTATCCGGGCGTCACGTATCCTACCAATCAGGCGCCGGACCTTCCGGACAACACCATCCCCCTGCCAAATGGTCTGAGGGCTACCCAACCGACCACATCCTCATGGTTCGGCTCAAACGCCTATCTCAACCTCATGCCCAACCTGATTTGCAACCCCCGAAGCCATCCCAAGAGTGAATATTTCAACCCGGGTTGTTTCGGTATGCCAGGTTACGGGCAACAGGGTCCCTTGCAATGGCCTTACATGAGGGGTCCGAACTACTTTGACTGGGACTTGGCGCTGTTCAAAAATTTCCAGATCACCGAACGGCAGAAGCTGCAGTTCCGTATATCGGCGGTTAATTGGTTGAACCACCCGCTGCGCCAGTTTGATTTGGCGAATACATCCGACGAGCAGCTTAATTTTGCGGACAACTACACTGTACCGATTCTGGCTTCGGCGACGGGGAGCGCTGGCAACGAGTGCCAGGCCCTCAATGCCCCGGTGAAAAACGGGGTGTGTCAGGCCAGCGTCACAGGTATTTCTCCGTATAACACGAATGCCACTACCACCGGCACGCCGGCATTCAAGACGGGTGCCCGTATACTTAACTTCGCCGTGAAGTACTTCTTCTAGGCGAAGCTATAAGATAGAATCATCAAGGGGTGGCGCAAGCCACCCCTTATTTTTCTGCACCTGCTTTCTGGACGCGAATGCTTCTTCACGGGCTGGCTCGACGACTCTTTGCGGCTGCGGTGCTAAATCTCTCCGCGGTTGTTCTACTTCAAGGTGCTTCCAGCCCCAGCCCCATCCGGTTCGAACTCAGCAAGATTCCTTTCCGTCTGGAGAATGACCCGACTCCGGCCAAGAATCCGCCGGAAGCCATGGCCGGCGGAGTGGCCGTTTTCGACTACAACGGCGACGGACGCCCCGACATTTTCTTTACCAACGGCGCCAATCTTGTCACACTGAAAAAGGACGACCCCAAGTACCGTAACCGCCTTTTCCGCAACGACGGCAACGGCGGGTTCACCGACGTAACCGACGCAGCTGGCCTGGCTGGTTCCGGGTACGACATTGGAGTCGCCGTCGCCGACTACGACAACGACGGTCATCCTGATCTGTTCGTCGCCGGCTTGCACCACAGCACGCTCTACCACAATAACGGCGACGGCACGTTCACCGACGTGACCGTAAAATCTGGACTGGATGCGAGCTTGAACCGTCCCGATCCTGAGTTTGGGCCATTCTGGGCGCTCGCTGCCGCCTGGGTCGACGTGAACAATGACGGCCTGCTCGATCTCTTCGTCGTCAATTACATGCAGTGGACCTACACGGACACGCCGCTGTGCTCGATCCAGGGCCTTGCCGACTACTGTAGTCCGAAGTTCTACAAGGGCCAGCCCGACCAGTTGTTTCTGAACAATGGTGACGGCACCTTTCGAGACGTTTCGAAAGACTGGGGCCTGCGCAGCCATGTCGGCAAAGGGATGGGTGTGGGCGTGGCCGATTACGATCTTGACGGTCGACCAGACTTATTCGTCACCAACGACGCTCTCTACAATTCGCTCTTCCATAACTTGGGCAATAAGTTCGAGGAAGTTGCTTTCGAGACCGGGGTTGCGCTTACCGAAGATGGCAGCTTCATCTCTGGCATGGGGCTGGATTTTCGCGACTTCAACAACGACGGCTATCCCGACATAGCGTTTGTTGCCTTAGTCAACCAGACGTTCCCGCTGTTCCTGAACACGGGCAAAGGGGGTTTCCGGGAAGTCACGAGCGAGAGCGGCATGCGTGACGGCAGCCTTAAAATGTCCGGGTTCGGCGCCGGATTATATGACTTTGATAATGATGGATGGAAGGATCTATTTGTCAGCGGTGGCCACGTCGAGTCGCTTACGCTGAACGGACAGCAAGTCGATCAACCCAATGCCGTTTTCCGCAACCTTGGTTCGAGTGGGAAATGGGCGCGGTTGACCGAGGAAGCCGGCTTCACGTCCGTTCCACCGGCCCGCCATCGCGGCTGTGCCTTCGCCGATCTAGATGGCGACGGCCGCATCGATGTGGTGGTTACTGCTCTCGGCCAGGACGCCGAAATCTGGATGAATCGCAGCGAGAAGTCAGGCCATTGGCTCGACATCGCTTTACGCGGCACTAAGAGCAACCGCGACGGCATTGGCGCACGCATCAAGCTCGTGACCAAGAACGGCGCCCAGTATAACCACATGACCAGCAGCGTGGGCTACGCCTCGTCGAGCTACGGCCCGGTCCATTTCGGCATGGGCCCCGAAAATCGTGCCGACCTGGTCGAAATCCACTGGCCTTCGGGAATGGTTCAAACTCTGCAAGACGTTCCGGCCGATCAGGTGCTGAAGGTGACCGAGCCAGCACGCTGAGTCTATTGAGCCCGCGCGTGCTTCTTACTTCGAAGCCTTCATTTTCCGCTCGAGCTGCGCGATCTGCTGCTTCACCAGGTCTGCCTGGGCACCGGCGGGAAAGTAAGTCAGACAGTTCCTCAAATGCTGCAGGGCTCCTGCATAGTCCGCCTTCCGCGCCATGATTACGGCCAACAGTTGCTCCGGGCCGAGGACGGTGTGGCGGGGATCGATGGCCAGCGATTTCAAAGCGCTCGCGCTGGCTTCCGCAGTTTTGCCCAGCTGGAACTTGGCCAGCGCATCGTCGTACCAGAGCTGCGGCGTGCCGGCCGGGTCGAGCTGCAACGCCTGGCTGGTGTTGTCCTCGGTCTCCTGCCAATTTTCCGCCTTAGCCGCCATCCCAGCGAGCTGCTCATAGGGTAAGGCGAATTTTGGATCGGCGGCCAGGGCCTTGGAAAACGAGTCTCGCGCCCCCTGCGGATCCGAAGCTTCCTGAAGCTTGCCCAGTTGGAACCATGCCTCGGCGAACCCCGGATAAATCGCAACTGCCTTCTTCAAGTTGCCCAGTGCGCCACCGGGGTTTTGATTAAGCCATTCCGCTCTCGCCTTTTCGAACGCCTTCATCGCATTCGCCGGCGCCGCCTTGGTCGTGCTGCTGAGTTCGGTACCGCTGCTGCGGCCTTCCGGGAAGAGCGTAATCGTTCCCAGGTTCGGCTCATCGCGCAGATTGTGCACCGTGATCGTGACCGCGCTGGAGCGGAATCCAGCCAGGGAGGCGTGTACTTGGCAGCCCTCGTACTTCGTTTCCATCTGCCGCTGCGCGTCCGCCGGTGTGCGCTCCACGCCGTGCAGGTCCACGAATCTAATCACGAACTGGCCCCGCAGATCGGCCTGCGTCGTATTCACCAGGATGCCCTTGCAGTCCACAGAAACCAGCATCGGTTCCCACGGGAGAGGTTCACCCTCCAAGGCGAGCTTGCCCAGCAGCACTCCGCCGGCGCGACCCTGCGCCGACATGTTCGCCCAGTAATCGTAGAACCCGCTGTCCTGGATCGAGTCCGGTCGAGTAACGGTGGATGGCGGCGCCGCCGTCACTGGAGGGACCCGGCCCTGCGCTCCGGCCTGCTGAACTTCGAGGCCAATCAGAATCAGCACCAAATAGAATGAAGACGTGAAAAACGACAATGTTGCTTTCACAGCGCACCGCCTGAAGCCATGAATTTCTACTGCTATTGTACGGCGGCGCGGGACGCGACTTTCGAAGGAATTTTCGAAGGAATTTGCCGCGCCACGAGCGCGCTTCCTGCGCTATCCTATTAAACATGCGGGCGGCGCTATTGTTTTGTGCACTGTTTACGGCACTATTTCCGGGCACGTTCGCGGCTCAGGAAGCCAATCCAGATCAACTTCTCAAGCAGGCCATTGACGAACAGCAACGCGGCGATCTTCCCGCGGCGATCCGCGGTTACCGCAAGGTGCTGGAATTGCGCCCCAACGAACTTCAGGCCAAAGTCAACCTCGGCGCTGCTCTGGCGCACGCTGGGCAGTTCGACGAAGCCATCGCGATGGACCGCTCCGCGCTCACCGCTTCCAAAGACAAGAATCCCATTCTCTTGAATCTTGCGCTTGCCTACTACAAGAAGGGTGACTTCGAAAACGCCCGCCAGCAGTTCGAGATTTTGCATGACGCGCAGCCCAATCGATTGCAGGTTGTGATTCTCCTGGGGGACAGCGATCTGCGCACGGGAAAGTCGGAAGCTGCGCTCAGTCTGCTGGAACCGCTGGAGAGCAAGTACGCGCAGAGCATGGATTTTGAGTACGACCTCGGATTGGCGCTGATTCAGACCAAGGGCAGAAGACGCGAGGGGGTGGCTCGCATGGAGAAAGTAGCCAAGGCCGGTTCCGCCGCGGATGCGTACCTGCTCGCTGGTTCAACCCTCATGGACTTGAATGAATACGAACAGGCGCGCCAGGATCTCGAAGAGGCACTGCACCTGAACCCGCGCCTTCCTAAGATATATACGCTGGTCGGGACCGCCAGAGACAAAACCGGCGATGTGAAAGATGCCGAACCGGCGTTCCGCGAGGCGCTCAAAACCAACCCTGACGACTTTGATGCCAACCTATATCTTGGAGCTATACTCTACAAACGCCGCGAAATTGACGAAGCCAAGGGCTATTTGGATCGTGCGCTGCGGCTCAAGCCCACCGACTCGATGGCCCGCTATGAAGCGGCCATGCTGAAAAGCACGTCAGGAGATTACGAAACCGCGGCCAAGGAATTGGAGCTGCTGGTCAAAGACGATCCCGATTGGCTGGAACCGCACGTCGAACTGGCCACTTTGTATTATCGCCTTCACCGTCCTGAGGATGGTGCGAAAGAGCGGCAGATCGTCGACAGCCTTACCGCTAAACAGCAGGCGCAGGGCCCGGGAAAATAGTCGCTCCTGGATTGCGGAGTGGCGGGATTGCGGCATCGTCGGGTTACGGAGTGACGGTGATCTGTTTACCGGAGTACTGCACGATTTTGTCAGGCTCGTCCGCCGGACCCACTCCCACTCCGTGATTCTCGCTCACGAAGACCACGCGGAACGCGCGACTCTCGAGCATTCCGGGAAACTGTCCTTTGCGATCGCCGATGGTCAGAGCATGCGCCGCGTCATCCCAGTGCAGCGGGATCGTCGCGTACACTCCCTTTTCGTAATCGTAATTATCGTTCTCATCTTCGTAGAGCGTGAAGTCCCCGTTGGCACCGCGGTAAATGCGAAGTTCGATCGGGTCGGCCGCTTTCTCCGTGGACCACTCTTCGTCCGGGCCCAGAGGAAGAATCGATCCGGCGCGTACGTACAGAGGAAGACGATCGAGAGGAGTGATCGCGTTGATCGTCCTCCCGCCCTCGATCGCTGATCCCGTCCAGAAGTCGTACCACTTCGCGCCCGGTAGATAAACCGGCCGGGTCGTGGCCGCAGGCTCTGTGACAGGATTCACCAGGAATGCCGGACCGTACATGAATTGGTCGCCAATATTCTGGGCGCGTGGATCGGTGCGGAAGTCCATGGCCAGCGGCCGCATCGGCGTGTAGGACTCGCTCGTTGTCTTCCACGCCAGCGAATAAATGTAAGGCAGCATGCGATAACGCAGGCGATCGAAGTTCACCAGAATCGCTTGCGCATCGGGGCCGTACGACCACAATTCGTTCTCATCGGGATGGCGCGTGCCGTGAACCCGCAGAATGGGATTGAATGTGCCGTACTGAAACCAGCGAATAAAAAGTTCACGGAAAGCCGGATCGGCAGGACTTCCAAAGACAAAGCCGCCGATGTCAGTGGTCCAATAGGGAATGCCGGAGAGCGCGAAATTTAATCCCGCTGGAACCTGCCGGCGGAAGCTGAGCCAGTCCGAGTTGATGTCGCCCGACCACGCTGTAACGCCATTACGCTGCGATCCCGCGAACGCAGAGCGCGACAGAATGAAGACGCGCTTCTTGTCGGATGCGCTGCGCTGTCCCTGATAAACCGCCTGCGTATCGAGCAAAGGAAATGCGTTGACGTAGCGGTTTCCGCTGCCCGCCGCCAGTTTGTGATTTAGCAGGATGTTATCTTCCTGGCCTTCGGTTTCCGGTTCGGTCGTATCCATCCACCAGGCGTCGAGGCCGATGCTGAAGAGCCCCTTATTCACTTCATCCCAGTAATACTTGCGCGCCTCGGGGCTGGTAGCGTCATACACCGCCATCGCGTCGGTATGGTAGGGCGGCTTTGCATATTTGAATTTATCGACGAACCAGCCTTTGCTCTGCATGTAATCGTAGTTCGCCGAGCCGGGCTCGAAAAATGGCCAGATCGAAATCATCAGGTGGAAGTTCTCGCTGTGCAACTGATCCACCATCGCCTTAGGATCGGGATAATTCTTATTGAAAACGAATTCGCCTTTGCGATTCCACCAGAACCAATCCTGCACAATGTTGTCGACCGGGATGTGCAGGTCGCGATACTTGCGGGCCACGCCCAGGATTTCATCCTGCGACTTGTAGCGATTCTTGCATTGCCAGAATCCATAGGCCCACTTGCCGAACATCGGTGCCTGCCCGGTCAGCTCGCGATAGCTCGAAATAATCTTGTCGAAGTCCGGCCCGTAAAGGAAGTAGTAATCAACCACGTCGGCGACTTCGGAACTGATGTAAAGAATGTTGGAGAAATGATTGTTGAAGCGGCTGCGGGACGTGTTGTTGCAAACAAGGCCGTAGCCCTTGCTCGAGACCAGCAGGGGCACAGAGATGTTGCTGTTCTCCTGGGAAATGTCGACGGATTCGCCGCGATAGTTCCATACCCCGGCTTGGTGCTGGCCCAATCCATAGAGCGCCTCGTGCGAGCCGTAGATG
>Ga0181523_10001390_pt1 | contig 25788 bp, 16 predicted proteins | sample PEATcosm2014_Bin_43_FD_119752 | JGI IMG/M metagenome (GOLD analysis project Ga0181523, IMG submission 119752) | Peatland microbial communities from MTU Mesocosm Facility, Houghton, MI, USA - PEATcosm2014_Bin05_30_metaG | ecosystem: Environmental > Terrestrial > Soil > Wetlands > Peat | place... | reverse complement strand
CTCTCGCTGATCGCCCTCAGCGGCGTCCCTTATTACGTGCACATCAACGACAACAACGGCAAGTGGGACTGGGATCTGATGGCCGGCACGAACAACCTCTGGCTCTATGTCGAGTTTCTGTTCCATCTCAAGGAACTCGGCTATGACGGATGGATTACCTCGGACACTTCGCCGGTTCGCCAGGATCCGATCGAGACATTCGCCTTCAACGTGCGCATGACCAACCGAATTTGGAATTGGCTCGATGTGGTCGATCGCGAGGCTATCCGGCATCATCTGACCCAGCACGAATTTCTCCCCATCATGAAGCTCATGGAGCCGTTCTTTTTCGTGGGGGCCCTTGAGCCGGCAGTCGGCCGCTGAAACAGGCGCTCGCATTCAGTGCGGCGTATGTCGACAGAACAGCTCGCGCTCTCAACAAGGCTGCGAGTGCCCCATCGACCCGCTGGGCTTTGCTAGCGTCTGCTCCTGGAAGGAGCGGGAATCATGATTCGGACCTCGCGGCTAGCTTTCATCGCTCCTCGAGTGACGAAGAGTCATCTGCGCTTCGTTGTTCTCGCCGTTCTCTTCTCGCTTTCCATGCTCACCATTGTCGATCGGGTCGCGGTCTCCGCCGCCAAGGTGGACATAGCGCATGAACTTCAATTCTCCGACATCACGTTCGGATGGATCTTTGGCGCATTTGCTTTAGGCTATGCGTTCTTCCAGATTCCCGCCGGCCTGCTGGCCGACCGGTTCGGATCGCGGATGCCGATGGCCATCTTGGTGGGCCTTTGGTCGCTGGTCACTGGATTGACGATCGTCATTCACCGGCCGGCCATGTTCGCAGGCGTTTGGTTTCTCTTTGGCGCGGCCGAGGCTGGCGCCTTTCCAATCTCGGCGCGCGTCATTCGATCCTGGATGCCGGCTCGCGAAACAGGAGTGGCTCAGGGCATCATTTTCATCGGCTCGCGACTGGGCGCGGCCTGCGGGCTCATGCTGGTCTCCTGGTCGATTGCCGGTTTCGGTTGGCGGTTTTCTTTCCTTGTCCTCGGCGTGTTGGGCATCACCTGGGCGCTGGTCTGGCTGCTTTGGTTTCGCAACACGCCGGAGGAATCCCCATGGGTCGGCGCCGCGGAACGCGCCTACATCCGCTCCGATCGTGAGTTGCCGCGGGCCGATGCCGCCTCCGCGCTCAAAAGCGCAGCCTCTCCAAACATCTGGAAGCTTCGTGAGACTCCGGCTCTCATGTTGCAGTACTTCGCCTCCAATTTCACGTTCTTCTTGTGTTTCACTTGGTTTTTGCCCTTCCTGCGGCAGCGATATCACTTGGGAGCCGGCGAAGCGGGCGTCATGGCTGCGGTTCCACTTTACTTTGGCGCAGCGGCGAACTGGGTCAGCGGCTTTACCGTGGACCGCCTCTATCGCCGCAATTGGGGCCGCGTCTCGCGCGTCATTCCCTCAGTCATTGGGTTCCTTCTCGGCGCCGCGGCCATGTGCATCGCGCCCCACGCGCAAACGCCCGAAGGAGCCGTCCTGGCGCTTGCCATCGCCACATTCGGCGTCGATCTCACCCTCAGCCCCAGTTGGACCTTGTGCATCGACATTGCTGGAGGACACACCGGCACGCTCTCGGGCGCCATGAACATGTGCGGGAACATCGGATCGTTTGTGAGCTCGCTTGCGTTTCCCGTCCTGTTTCGGTGGACCGGGCGCTACGAAACCTTTTTCTACATAGCTGCGATCATAAATCTGTTAAGCGCGATCCTCTGGCTCAGCCTGCGGGACCGCCAGACGCCGATCGAAGCCACATAAGGATCGTTTCCAAAATGAAGCCACTTATTGGAGCCACAAGTTACGTCTTCCGTTACCTGCTGAACGATGCTTCGAAAGCGCCTCGGCTTGACGATCTCCTTTGCCAAGTCCGGGATACCGGTTTGGATTCATTCCAGGTCTGCGAGAACGCTCGTCCGCTCAATGCGTCCCCCGCGGAGTGGACCAAACTAGCCCACCATGCCGCCCGCATCGGCCTGCGCCTCTCACTGGGTTGCATGACTCTTGACCGCGCCGTCATCATGCAACATCTCGACCGCGTGCAAGCCATCGGCGGAAGTTATCTGCGCGTTGTGCTCGAGCGCCAGGGCGAATCGCCGCTCACTCTGGAAGCCATTCGCAAGTTTCTCGACGAAGTCGTCCAGGAGCTCGAGGCCCGGAAGATATGTCTCGCCATCGAGAATCACTTCGAGATACCTTCTCGAGTCCTCGCCGATGCGGCGCAAAGCTATCCTCGTACTCTCGTCGGATTCTGCGTCGACGTAGCCAATTCCTTGCGCAACTTCGAAGATGCCGGCGTCGTACTTGACCTGCTGGGCCCGCGCGCTATCTGTTACCACTTGAAAGACTATGTTCTTGCCGGCTCGAATGTCGGCTTCTGCGTTTCTGGGGCCCCCTTTGGCGAGGGCGGCATTGGTGCGCTCTCGCTGTTGCGCCGCATCCTGCAGTGCGATTCATCGCCCCAGATATTTCTCGAAACGTGGACACCGGCCAGTGGCGTCTGGGCTGACGACGTGGCGCGGGACGCGCAATGGCTGGCATCTTCGGTGCGCAATCTCAAGCAACTTTTGTCCGAGGCCGCTTTGCCATCCTCACCCGGCGCCGGGCAGCAGTCGTGAGTATGATCGACGCGGGCCGCCAGCGCCTGTATCCGTACAATCTGTTTCTCACCGCGTTCCGCCGGCTGAGCCGGCACTGAAGGAGATACAACATGATCCATCTTCGAAGATTCGCGATTCCTCTTTTAGCGAGCTGTTCCCTGAGTGTCTGCCCGGCGCTGAACGCTCAAACGTTCGGCCGCGGGACGCCGAACCACACTGTGCCGGCCGCTGCCCATCCCGCTTCCGCGAGCGGCCTGGCTTCCACACCGACCAAGGCCGATATCGAGCGCTGGAGAAAGGAGCTTTCCAACTGGGGCCGCTGGGGAGCCGAAGATCAGCTCGGCGCGGTCAACCTCATCACCCCGGCTAAGCGTATTGAGGCGGCGCGCCTGGTCAAGGAGGGCATCGCGATCTCACTGGCTCACGACGAATCGACGGAACCCGCCCTCGACAACAATCATCCGCTCGATCATAAGATGCTGGCGACGGGAGCGACCCCCGGCGAGATTTTCGCCTCGGATCAATATTCAGAAGCCTTTCATGGTCTCGGCATGACCCATCTCGATGCCGTGGCGCACATGATGGACGGCGACCAACTCTACAACGGCTTCGCCCGGAATACAGTCACGGACACTGGAGCGGAAAAGGCCAGTGTCATTGTTCTTAAAGCAGGAATCTTTAGCCGAGGCATCCTCTTCGATATTCCGCGCCTCGAAGACAAGCCCTACCTCGACCTCACAGAAAGAATCCATCCAGCGGATCTTGACCGATGGGCGAAGGAAGCTGGTGTCACGGTCGAGCCGGGCGACGTTGTCCTGATCCGGACGGGGCGATGGGAACGCAGAGAGAAGCTTGGACCGTGGGATTTAGGTCAATCATCTCCCGGTCTGGATGCAAGTTGCGCGGTCTGGTTACACAAGCATGATGTGGCAGTACTGGGAAGTGACGTGGAAAGCGACGTCTTGCCATCCCCCATCGACGGTGTCCCGATGCCCGTCCACCTGTTGGTTTTGAATACGATGGGCATGCCGATCATAGACAACATGGACCTCGAGCGCGTGGCTCAGGTGGCCGCGCAGCAGCATCGTTGGGTATTCCTGTTGACGCTTGCGCCGGAAGCGGTACCCGGAGGCACCGGGTCGCCGATTAACCCCACGGCGATCTTCTGACCGGCGACCCTGCTGCGGAAGTTTCGCTTGTCCGTTGGCCAGTCCGTCGCAGACGCGGCTCATGGGTGGGAGAAGATGAGAGCTGCTCTTCAAGAGAGAGTATGTCCGTGAATTTGTTTCTTTTTGAGAACACCACGGCGTTTTCGCCAAAAAAGATTAGAATTCTGGAGACAAGGAGATGAAGTTAGCTGCTTCTTTGAGCCTGCGTCTAAGTCTCTGTTCTTACCGGTTCTTTGAGGAGATTCGCCTTTCCAGACTGGGGTCGATTGTGAAATACGCGTTCTTGCTCTCTGTGCTAATTGCCGTCACTGTTTGCGCACACGGTCAAGCCGCGCCAGCCGCCCCAACTCGCCCTGCGACTGAACACCCTCCTGCCATCCCTGGCCCACCGCCGAGCGATATGACGCCCAACCCTGCGAAACATCCTACGATCCAACTGTACCCGAAAGACGCTCCCGGCTCTGAAGGCATGAGCGATCAACCTGAGAAGTACCGTGTGGGGAGCTCGATTGCAGAGGGAAACGACGACATACTGATCATTTCAAACATAAACAAGCCGTCGATTACGGTCTATCTGCCACATAAGGATCTCAACACGGGAGCTGCGTTCATCGTTGCTCCCGGTGGCGGCTTCAGTGAGGAGTGGATCACGCCGGAAGGTTACCGCGTGGCTGACTGGCTGAGCCAGCACGGGATTGCCGCCTTCGTTTTAAAATATCGGCTGCCAAAGGATGTGGGAAGCAAGTATACGATGGACGATGCTGTTGCAGACATGCAGCGCGCAATTCGTACGGTGAAGTCTCGCGCGGCGGAGTGGGGTGTCGATCCGGACAGGGTGGGCGTGATCGGGTTCTCTGCCGGGGGCGCACTATCGGGCATGGCTAGCGCACGATTCAACGACCCTGTGAAGAATCCGGTGGACGACATCGATAAGCTGTCTGCTAAGCCCGCATTCGAAGCGCTCATTTACGGCGCGCCATTTACAACTCTCTTGGGGCAGCCGGCCACACCGGTTACTCGGGACCTTCCTCCAACCTTTATGGCATGCGGGGGTAGCGATCCAGTTTCTCAGACATATCCCGATATTTACAAGACATTGAAGGCTGCTGGGGTTCCGGTGGAACTTCATATCTATGGTGGTGTATCGCACGGATTTGGAATTCAGGAATTCACGCCCCTGAATGTCTCTACATGGCCCGATCGCCTGAGAGACTGGATGGCTGTATCCGGTTTTCTCACGAAGCACTAGGTCGTGAGCTAGATCATTCAGTGAAATTCATTTTGGCGATCGAAGTAAAAGCGGGGATTGCTACTAGAAACCCTTCGCGGAATTTGCAATCCGCCAGTTTGAATTTTTCCGCTTAGATGGATTCCTGTTGAGAGAAGGGCATCTGGGGCAATTCGCGTCTTTGCTCGACGTCGCCAGTTAGACCGACACATTTTGCATTCAAAGAAATCAAGAAGGGTGGATGTGAGAAGACGCTCGCAGGTTGGCGTGCAGCATGCGCCTCTGCCTCGGAGACGCGGCATGCGCGCTATCTTGATTTTGGTGAACGCTATGTAGACCCCATCTTGTAGATCGCCTCGTCGTGTCGCAGTGTAGAGGGATGAGGCGCGGGCGAACGGAAGAGTGGGCGAAGTGGAGCGGGTTGGTTTCCGAGCAGATTGCGAGCGGCCAAACTGTTGCGGCGTTCTGTCGTGATCGGGGTATTCGCGATTGGCAGTTTTACGACTGGAAGAAGCGTGTTCGCGGAGCGGAAGCGGCGAAGTTTGTTGCGGTGGAAGTTGCCGCTGTAGCGAGACAGGCACCCGCGGCGACTGGCAGGGCGATTGAGGTGCGGCTGCCGCGAGCCCGAAGCCTGGTGGTGGAGCCCGGCTTCGATGCGGGTCATCTGCGCGCATTGCTTTCCGTATTGGAAGCGGAAGTATGATCGGCCTGCCGAGTTTGCGCGCGTTGGACCGGACACAGGGGCCGCGGATCTGGCTGGCGGTTGAGGTGACTGACATGCGCTGCGGCTTTGATCGTTTGGCTGAGCGGGTTCGCGCAGTGATCGGCCAAGACCCTATGAGCGACAGCCTTTTTATCTTTCGTTCGCGCCGAGGCGACAGATTGAAGATACTGCTATGGGACGGCGACGGGTTCGTGCTTTGGTATAAGCGGCTTGAGACCGGAGTTTTCAAGCTGCCGCGATTAGATGCCGGAACGCGTTCGGTTGAGTTGCGTGCGAGCGAGTTGGCGATGATCCTTGATGGGATCGATATGTCGAAGCTGAAGCGGGTGCCGCGTTATGAACGTGCAGCCGGAACCAACAAAAGCAGCCTGCAAAGAGTTAGTGCGTGAGGTAACTTGCGAGGCTCGACTTACATCCAATACATAAGTGGACAGCGAAGCCAATCTTGTTGCTCTGTCCGATGACAGCCAAGCGCTGCAAGCAATGCTGCGCGCGCTGATCAATGAGCGCGACCAAGAGAAGCGACGTGCCGATAAACACGAGCAGCTTGCCGAAGAGCAGAGCAGGCGTGCCAATGATCTTCGCGTTGAAAATCTGCGGCTCCAGTTGGAGTTGAAGCGGTATCGCAAGTGGTACTACGGTCCTCGCGCTGATCGTCTGCAATCCCCTGGTGATCTGGCACAGATGCTTCTGACGTTCGCCGAGGAGATGGATCGCAAGCCGGTTAATCCTGACGACGTCCCATCGCGCAGCGAACCGGCAGAAGAACTTCGGCGCGTGAAGCGGCGCAAGGGACGGCGTAATCTCGCTAACTTCGAAAATCTTCCTGTAACCACCTGCGTCCACGAGCTGAGCGAGCAGGAGCGGGCTTGCCCATGCTGCGGCATCGAGCGCAAGGAAATCGGCACGGACCGGAGCTGGCTGGTCGAATATCTTCCCGGCCACTTCGAACGCATCCATCATTTGCGCAAGAAATATGCCTGCCCGGGCTGCGAGAGCAATGGAAACAACCCGCAGATGGAAACCGCAGCCAAGCCGGAGACAGCGATCGACAAGGGCATGGCCGGACCGGGGCTGCTGGCTTACATCGTAACGAGCAAGTTCGCTGATTACCTGCCTTTATACAGGTTGGAGGACATCTTTCAGCGGCAAGGGTTCGAGATCTCGCGGGCGACGCAATCAGTGTGGTGCGGAGATATAGCCGATCTGGCGGAACCGTTGTACGAACTGATGGCGGAGCGAGTGCGAGCTTCGCACGTTGTGGCCACCGATGACACCATCATGCCCATGCTGAGCAAAGGTAAGACAGCGAATGCACGAATGTGGGTCTATGTTGGCGACGATGGCTATCCGTATAACGTCTTCGACTTCACGTTGAATCGAGGACGCGACGGACCAAAGTACTTCCTGAAAGATTATCGTCAGGTTCTCCTGGCTGATGCCTACGGCGGCTACAACGGGGTCGTTGCCGGCAACGAGATCACGCGTGCAGGATGTTGGGCGCACATGAAGAGAAAGATAATCGATGCGGAAAGGGCCGCTCCCGAAATCGCGCGGGAGGCGGTTGAGCGGGTGCGCGCTCTCTATGCGGTCGAGAGACAAAGCAAGGATGCTTCCGTGGAAGAGCGCCTGAAGCTGCGTCAGCGGCAGTCGGCGCCTCTGCTTGCCCAATTGCGCGAACGGCTTCTTGCCCGGAAGGAGCAGTTGCTGCCCAAGCATCCCATGGCTGAGGCGATCCACTATGCGCTGGGCCAATGGACGGAACTGAACGTTTTCTGCTCGGACGGCGCGGTCAGCATCGACAACAATGTCAGCGAGCGCGAGATGAAGCGCGTGGTTCTCAATCGCAAAAACAGCCTCTTCGTCGGCAATCCGCGTGGCGGCAGAACGGCCGCGATCCTGGCCACCCTGACCAGCACCTGCCGCCGCCACGACGTGGACCCGCAACTGTACCTCACGCAGTTGTTGACGAACCTGTCGCGGGTCCGTAAACGCGAACTGATCAACTGGCTGCCTGATCAGTGGAAGATGCATCCAGGAACCATCGAGATCCGTTCCCCCGGCTTCCCGGCGCAGCCTCGCAATAAGTAACACCTTCACTTTCACCTTATGAGGTTGCACTTTCGCTTTATGCGTAAACCCACAAGGGCTCTGGATATGAAGAAGGAACCAACGAGGAGTCCCGCTTCTCCGGTCGCAGCGACTCACCGGAAAGGTGTCGGAATTACAACGAGAACGTCCGACCATGCATGAGAGATCATGCCCGGCCGAAGGCTTTTGCGCCATTGTGCGAGGATTCCGTAGAGTGCCCCAAGCACGGAGATCAGGATCGCCTGCTTGACCCCTTGGTACCAGTGGCAGATTCCGAACAGAACGGCCTGCGCCAGCACGGCGAACGCGGCGCTTCGCGTCAAAGCCAGAAATTGCTTTTGGAAATAGCCGCGAAACACCAGCTCCTCGCAAAATCCGGCGGTCATCGACATGATGACCCAGAGTGTGACTTCAATGGCTCCAAGCGGGTTTACGAATTGGAGGGATCCGGGATGACTGGGGCGCCCCACAAAACTGCTGAGCTCCCCCACTGCGAAAAATACAATCCAGAACGCCGCGGCAATCGTGATGTCGCGCAGCAGTTCTTTGACGTTGGCCCAGCGTCCACCTATGATGTCGCGCAGCCGGGTTGCGCCTGGGATCAGACCGCCAAGCCAGATGTACATGGCCATCGCCCACTCAGAGGCTATAACGAATAAATAGTGGAGCGCGTTTCCGTGGTGCTGCTCGCCGGCTGCAAGGCTGTGGCTTTGCCATCTGAAAGTGACCCAGACAAATGCCAGCAGGATGATCAGCAGGCCCAGAGTGTGCCACAGCGGAGCGATCCGCGTGGCCTTCGGTCCCGCTGCCGGTCGTCCTGCATCAGTGTCCATAAGTCGCATCCAAACCAACCGAATCCTCAGGGGGCCGGGCTGAACACCATGATTGCATTATGTTCCTAATTTGTTTGGTCTTTTTGGTACAGGTCGCTCACCGTCCATGAATATCCGGTTTGGCCTCGACGGCATCATCGGGCTGGCTCCAGGTCTGGGCGACGTGTTGGCCGGTGATGGGCTTAACGTAGCGCTCACTGATTTTGACCTGCTCCCGGAAAGCTCGGTGAGTTAAGAAGGGTTCTCTCGTGATTTGAAAGAGAAAACCTTCAAAGAAGAAGAGCCGGTAAAACGGAAGAGCAGATTATCGGAATCCGGAAGCCCATCCTGCCGGAGGCAGTTGCTGGTTACCAGACGTAGATAGCGACAACCTCAGCAGGGCCGGGTAATCCGTCAATGACTGGGGTCCGCAGAAGAATCTGCATGTTCTTCCTTTCCCAGTCCGGCGGGGCCTTCTGAAGGGTCGCCTGAAGGTACTCGGGACTTGAAACGAACTCACCAGCAGCCTGCGTGCCGTAAGACTGGATACCGGCCACGAGTACAACGAATTGACCGGTCCTCGAGTCCAGAAGTCTGGTAACAAGAGCGTAGTCCTGGGTGGATCTGCTGTTAATAGAGTCAAACTTTGAGTACCATCGCCGTCCCGATGGGCCTTCCTCCTGGATGATCGATTGGTCGCCCTCATTAACAAATGCAAAATGAAGATTGGACGTCATTTGCATCGTCCATCGATTGTTGAAAGCTCCAATAATGACGGCGGGAGAGTTGCGCAGGTCTTCGAACGAGTAGTTGCCCCCGATTCTGACCTGATTCTTCTTTCCGATCTGGCCAAACAGAGAGGATAACCGGATCGCCGTATAGACATCCCCGGCTGCGAGCCCATAGTCGGGGTACTCGACCATATCGCTCCAAACGAGCTTATCGTCTGGCTGCAGATCAGGCCTCTGACTGAGCCTTTCAAACTGGTTCAGGAACTTCTCCGGAGTCTTGGAATGACGCTGGTAGAGCTGGACTGAAGGCAGGTAGACCGATGGCTTGGCCAGGCAGATCAGAATCGGCTCTGTCGAGGATAGCGCGGGAGACCAAAACCTCTGCAACACCGATTGGTGCGCTCTGCCGCGATAAATGGTTGATCCGACCATCGCCAAACCAGCAAGCATGACGAGGCCGGCTGCCGACCAAGCCCACAGAAGCCTGTTGTGCTTCCGGAAGGAACGCTTCGCTTCTGTCAGCGCAGGAGCTGCCGCCTCAGTTGCATCCTGGCGTTGCCCCGGTCGCTTGAGTGCCTCTTGAACGGTGGGAACAGCCTCAAGCGCTGACGCCCCCCCCTGGTCCAGTGCAGCATGGGTCCACCTGAAATCTGGAGTGTAGGTCCCAACATGAAGCTCGATGCGGACTGGCGAACTGTTGGGAGTCGCCTGGTAATACTGATCCAGCCTTCTCCGCACTTCTCCCGCCTGCACTCGAACGACCGGATCGTCTCCGGTTGCGTACCCCGCAGGACGCTGAAAAAGGTCCACGCCTATTGTGCGTTCTTTGAGTCGCTCGTGGTTCCCCTCCAGGCGGTGATGGACCACGTAGGACAGAAACTGTTGGCAGCGCTTGCTTGATTGAAAAACGGGACTGTTCAGGATCGCATCCAGTTCGCGCAGAACCGACGCTCGTTCAGATTCATCATATGAGCGGTCATCGCCAACAACTTTCTCGCGCCAAACCTGAGGGGTCGTGAGATCCATGGCATTCACAGCCTTCCGTTTGAGAGCACTGCGATCGCTTAGAAGCCGCCAACTGACTACTTTACTACTCCCTTTGCAAATCAACTAGGTCAATGCTACGGCCCGACCAAAACGTTAACCGGAGCCTTAACCCGGCTTTTCCCATGCCATTCCTTTTCTGCCCCATCTTATAGAACCTGAAGGGGTTCGTTAGCCCGGCAAGGCATTGGCCTTTCGGCACCACACTGTAATACACCGTTATCTACTTGAAAAGCCTTCCACGTCGGCCGATGGTTGCATACCAATGTCAACCGATAGTTGTAGATCGGTGCCGCAGCCCGGAATGTTTCGCGTTCCATCAATTTGATTCCCGGCGAGGTCTTCCAGCTGAACGCTATTGGCGGGGTGCCGTTTTCAACGATACGGTGGGCAAACGCGGTAACGAAGCATCGGCCGTATCCCTTTCGGGTGAGAACTCGGAGTTCTTGAGTCACTTACGGGGTTGTGAAGACACATAAATGAGATTGCCATACTCCGGCCCGGGTTTCCCAGGCGATCTCAGTTCACGGCGAGGGCTGACTGTGCATCTGGCACGTTCAGGAGCTGCAAATTTTGGCCCGCGCCATCATCATGAGCAATTGCAACCAGGGCCCACTTTGGATGCCAGGGATCAAACAGAAACCATGGACAAAGACCTGACATCGATCGGTCGTCACAAGGTCGCCCCCAAATGCAAGGGCGCAAGCACTTAAGGATGTTCTCGAATTCACTGGAGCATACCTGAGTTCCAAGTTGTACAAGGAGACCAAATGACCAACATCAGATTTGCGACAAGAATGTCGATCCTGACGGTCCTTCTAGTGGGCCTAGGAGGGTCAACGGCATTCGCTCAATTCTCAAGCGGTATCGAGGGAACGGTCACGGAGACATCCGGAGCAGTGGTTCCCGAAGCCAAGGTCAGCCTCAAGGATGTGCAGATCGGAGTAACGAAAGAAACCACGACCAACCAGTCGGGATACTTCCGCTTCGACAGCATAGGCGCGTCCACGTATGACGTGGAAGTTCAATTGACTGGCTTCAAATCCTGGGAGCTGAAAGGCCTAATCCTTCAACCTGGAGAAATCCGTACACTTTCTCCGGTGCTTCAGGTTGGATCTGTGTCGGTCAATATCGAGGTTTCCGCTTCAGAGTCAGCCGTCGACTTGGTAACTCCGACAACGGGAGCCGTCATTTCAGAGCTAACGGTTCAGCAAGCGCCCCTTATGGGCCAGAACGCCTACTCCCTTGCCGCCTTAACGCCGGGTATGACGGGAGCGGCGGTTACCTCTACGTCCATCGACAACTATTCCAACGCGTTTACCATCAACCTCAATGCCGCTGGTCTGCGCCAGGAACAGAACGGATACATGGTCGATGACGCATACGTGAATGAGCCGTCCCGAGGCGGTGGCGCCACGATCTCCCCGATTCCTGACACGATTCAGTCGATGGATATCAAGACCAATGACTTCGACGCCCAAAAGGGCAGAGATGCCGGCGCGATTGTTGACATCTACACCCTGTCCGGATCGAATGACTTCCACGGCACGTTTAACTACTACTTCACGAACAATACGCTCACTGCTCGCACCGAGTTTCAATCCTCGCTCCCATCCGCTCAGCGAAACGAATTCGGCGGAACATTTGGGGGACCGATCGTCAAGAATAAGTTGTTCTTCTTTGCCGCTGCCGATGGACTGCGCTCCAGTACCGTCAGCAGCGGTTCGTCCACTTTTGAGACTCCGGATTTCCTGGCTTATGCAAAGTCGGCTTTCCCGAGTGGCGTGGGCACCCAGGTCTTGACGTTGGCTCCGCCCATCGTTGCCCCAACAACAAACCTCGAGACGGTTGCCCAGTATGAAGTTGCCACTCCAGGCTTCTTCGCTCCGCCTGCGGGCATCAGCCCCACGCTGAATGTCGTTGGGACCTCAAATTACAGTATCACCACGCCAAGGAACGGATACCAATACAGCGGCCGTGTTGACGCCTATCTTGGCAAAAACGATCGCATCTATGGGGATGCTCAGCGGCTGAACCTGAACACTGGAGCCGGCGCCAACCGGCCAGCGATGGGTACACCGGGGCTGGATCTTTCCACTTTCGCCAATACGAACTGGACACACACCTTCTCTCCTCGCCTCCTGAATCAGGCAGGCGCCGATGAAGCCCGCATTGTGGGCGCGAACGAGGGCGCCCCAGCGCTCGCCATACCGTATGTCAATGTAAACGGCGGCCTGGCAGGGTTCGGAGGATGGGGCCCAGGGAATTTCGTCCAAACCACGATCGGCTGGCACGATGTAATGACAGCTAGCATCAGCAAGCACACGCTGAAGTTCGGCGCGGACTTTTTCAATATTCGCGAGGTCGATGATCAGGAGGGCGCAGTCGATCGCCCGACCTTCAACTTTTACAGCCTGCTTGACCTAGTGCAGGATAAAGCCCATGACGAGAACGGTACCCCAGTCAGCATCCTGACCCACCAGCAGGCGCCCTATACTCGCCGGTATCGCGAACAGTACATGGGATACTTCGTCCAGGACGATTGGAAGATCTCGCAGAGGGTGACGATCAATGCCGGTCTGCGCTACGACGAAATGTTCAACATGTTTTCCATTCTTAGTCCGACACTTACTAACTTCACGCTAGGCACGGGCTCAACCATGAACGCCAAAATTGCAGCGGGCAGTGTCGGACTCACACCAAACGACCACATCCTGAGCCACAATCTCTGGGCTTTTACGCCACGCCTTGGATTCTCCTGGGATATCTTCGGAAAGGGCAAAACGGCCGTTCGCGGTGGAATTGGCATGTTCGCGGATCAACCACCCTACCTCCATATGACCGACATCCTGGCTGATAACCCGCCCAACACCTTCACTCCTAATGTCAATGTGCAGTCGGGCGGTACCCCTGTGTTCCAACTTTGCAGCCCCCCACAGGGCTTCAATGAGACCTGCCCCGTCGTGAGCACGAACAACGTCTCAGTGAACTCGAATGGCGGAGTCCTCGTCGGTGGCGTTCTGCAGAGAGCAGGTATTGGAGGTTATGACCCCAACTACAAAATGGGGCAGGTCTACGACTGGACCCTGAGTGTGGAGCAGCAATTGATGAATAACCTGGTTCTTCAGGTGAACTATTCAGCATCGGATGCCCATCACCTGCCGGTCTACAACCAGGACCTGAACCGCTTCTCAGGCGACCTTATTGTCAACAACGGCACTCTGGAGCGCCTGAATCCAAACTTTGCCGGCCTTCCCTATGCCACTTCCGATGGCAATTCTCTCGGCGAGTTTGGTTCTGTGATGCTGTCTCGCGACTACACTCACGGGTTGGCACTCCGTGGCATCTACACCTATGGCAAGGCGCTGGACGAACCAACCAGCACTTCCTCTTCGATCGATGCTGGATCGATCGTGTCGACCCAGCAAAACGGCCCCATCTTCGCGAACTTCGGCAACATGTTGCAACGCGGCCGTTCCGACTATGACATCCGCCAGCAACTCTCGGCTATTGGCACCTGGATGGTTCCGAATCATTACGACAGCGCAGCTCTCAGAGGCATCCTCGGTGGCTGGCAGTTCAGCGGAGTCTATGTGATACAGACAGGCTTGCCCTTCACCGTCATGAACAACTCGGGGTTCTCTCCGATCTGCAGTGGCGCGGCGACTCCGGTCAACGGCGGTTGCCCGGCGGGCAGCACAATTATCGGCGACTCCGGAGGTGACTACAACGCAGACGGAAGCAACGTCGATGTGCCGATGAGGCCTTCATTCGGCTCGCACCTGAGCGGCAAGCATAAGGCGGACTTCCTGAACGGAGTTTTCGGCTCGCCAGCAACGGCGGGCGCCAAATTTCCGGCGCCGGCTTTGGGGCAGGAAGGAAACCTGGGCAGGAACACTTACGACAATCTCGGATATAACAACATGAACTTCACCGTTGATAAGTCCTTCTCGACTCCATTTTTCTTCTCAGAAACGATGAAAATCGAGGTGAAAGGTGAGTTCATCAATCTGTTCAATCGCGCCAATTTGACTGGCGTGTCAAATAACTTGACGTCAGGCAACTTTGGACAGGCAACCGGTCAATTGTCTGCGCGTTATTTCCAACTCCACTTACGCGCCAGCTTCTGAGTGCGCCTCTACGGCAAAGGCCAGACATACGCAGTCCGCGCAGCCTGGCCTTTGCGCTGACTATCCATCGTGAGGCACCCTTCACCTTGCGGCCTCATCTCAACCCCGAATCATGATCCGCGGCAATGTCGACGATTATCTTCAAGATGAGGCATTGGCCCCACATCCGCCTTCGGGAACTGCCTATATACAAAACGGTAAGCCGGTTGCCAGTCTCGGCGTCATCGAGCACAGGGACAACGACCTTAGCCGTCAGTAGACGCGCACCAAAGATCCAAAGAACGGCAACGAAGCCTAATCGATGTATCTGTCCGCGAATTAGAGGCGAAATTCAAGACAGGATATGGAAAATGTATCGATCTGCGCTGCTTTTGGCGTCATGCGTCATGGCTTGCGGCGTCCTTGCACAAACGCCTAACAACTCCCCGTCCGGTGCGCCGGTTCACGATCCTGGCAAGGGGTTGTCTCAGCACGACTTTATGTGCACAGGCGAATCGCACGACCGCCGCATGTTCATCGTACGTCACGGCGAGATTGTGTGGACCTACGACGACCCAGCAGGAAAGGGCGAAATCAGCGACGCCGTCATGCTTTCGAACGGCAATATTCTATTCGCGCATCAATTCGGCGTGAGCGAGATTACCCCTGACAAGAAGGTCGTATGGAACTACGACGCGCCGGCAGGCCACGAGATTCACACGGCAGCACCGATCGGGAACGACCACGTGCTCTTCATTATGAATGGGGATCCTGCCATCGTACGCGCGGTGAATATCGTCACTGGCGTCACGGAGCGCGAGTTTGTTCTTCCAACTGGGCATCCGGTCAGCGTACACGGGCAGTTCCGTCACGTCCGGCTGACTCAAAATGGAACCATGGCCGTCGCCAACACCCAATTGAACAAGGTAGTGGAGTACGACTTCGACGGCAACGAGCTATGGTCGTTCCCAGCCACGGCTCCCTGGGGCGTTACACCGCTTTCGAATGGAAATCTGTTGATTACCGACCGAGTTGGCGTGCGGGAGATTACTCACCGCGGAGATGCGGTGTGGACATTCGCTCCGTCCGATGTTCCCGACTACAAATTCTCTAACTTGCAGCAAGCCTGGCGGTTGGCGAACGGCGATACCGTCGTGAGTAACTGGGTAAATGAGTGGAGCACAGCACTGGAAGAACGCGTTGGCACCTTGCAGGCGCTGGAACTGACGCCATCGAAGCAGGTCGTCTGGGCGCTTGCATCGTGGACTCCGCCCGCGAATCTTGGCCCTGTGACAACGCTGCAGTTCCTCGACGAGCCGTCGGCTCCGGAAGATGTGCACTTTGGGCCCATCCATTGAGCGCAATAGTGCGAAACAGCCATGAAACAAGTCTTGTCCGGCGGGACGGTGTTCCTGCCGGACAAGACTCATTCGGTGGATGCTGAGTGTGTCGCTGGCAACGTCTGAGTGGCGATCCCGCAGCCGGAAAGACCACGTTGAGAAAATGGGCGTCTTGGCCCCACAGAACACAGGAGTGAGAAAGATGAAAAATTTATCCACTATTCTGGCCGCTCTTGCGGCCACATTGGTTGCAGCCGCACTTCAGGTTCAGATACAGGCCCAAGAGCGTCCAATGCCCCGCATTGTGCAAAAGGATGGACGCTATGCCCTGTTCGTTGACGATGCTCCGTTCCTGATTTTAGGCACGGAAGACCTGACGATGGGGCAGTGGACCACGTCACCAGACGTTTGGCCCAACATTGAACACATGCAGGCCAACACCGTCGAGGTATCCATTTACTGGGAGCAGCTCGAGCCGCAACTTGACCAATACGACTTCACCATGGTTGACCGTCTGGTGAGCGAGGCTCGCCAGCATAGTGTCCACCTCGTCCTGCTCTGGTTTGGGATGTATTACAACGGCCATCAGCACTACACGCCCGACTGGGTGAAGCTGGATCCCGTTCGATATCCGCACGCGCTGAACCGCGACGGAGAGGCGGTCGATAATCTATCACCGTTTGCGTCTACAACACTTGAGGTCGACAAGGCTGCATTCACTGCTCTGATGCGGCACCTGAAGGAAACCGACCCCCAGCGCACGGTCATCATGATCCAGGTGGAGAATGAAACCGGGAACTGGGAATCCGTCCGCGATTTCTCTCCCGCGGCACAAAAGCTTTTTGAAGCGCCCGTACCACCCGAGGTCCTCAAGGCCATGCCTGCAATATCGACTTCAGGATCTCCGGACTGGCAGCAAGCCTACGGTTCCAATGCGGACGAATACTTCAATGCCTGGGGGGTGGCGAGTTATGTGGGTCACGTCGCCGCTGCGGGAAAGGCCGTGTATCCGCTGCCCATGGACGCCAACTGCGCTTTGCGTGATCCGCTGCGTCCGGGGCCGCCAGGAATCGAAGGGCCTGCTTCTGGGCGATACGAGAGCGGCGGTCCAACGGACAATGTGATTCCCATCTGGAAAGCTGCCGCGCCGGCCATCGATATTGAGGCTCCCGACATTTACAGGGGCGATCCAGCGTCGTATTTGAAGGATCTGGAGCTCTATCACCGCGACGACAATCCTCTCTATGTCGCTGAGACCGGCGGTACCGGCAATGCCCGCTTCTTCTTCTCGGCGCTCAATCTGCAGACGTTAGGATATTCGCCGTTCGGAGCGGCAGATGATTCCCAAAAAGATGCGGAGCCCTGGGCAATGAATTACCGGCTGATTGGTCCGATCCAGCGCGAGATCGCACGGCTCAATTTTGAAGGCAAACTGAAGGCCGTCGCCGAACCGCCGCACATCGACTTCTTCCAAGGCGGAGATGTACCCAATCTTACGCAGACGATGTCGTTCGATGGGTGGGATGCCGTAGTGTCCTATGGAGTGTCCCGAGACGGCGCCGTGGGGTGGAATCCGACGCCGGAGGGGCGAGCTCTGGTGGCTCAGATTGGAGACAACGAATTTCTGGTGACAGGATACTTTAGCCACGTCGACTTCTGGCCAGCCGGCACCGCGCAGCAACGGAAGACGCAACTCATTGAACATGAGACCAAACTGGTGCCCGCATCTCTAATCGACGGGAAATGGCTACACCGGCAATACGTCCACGTAGAGCAGGGAACCGAAGACAACGGTACCTACAAGTTCCTTCGCATCCTGAGTGGAAGCGACCTGAACTCCGGAATCGACTTTGGCGATAAGCCCGTCGTGCTGCGCGTCAAACTCAATACGTATTAGAGGCTGTTGTAATCTCAATTCTCTTGCATTCCGGCGACGCGAGGCCGTTCACGCCGCCGGAGCGCACGGGCTGCCGGTAAATTGCGTGGACGGAGCTTCGGCCCAACACAAAAAGGAGTCGCAACTGTGAAATTGTCTTTGTCTCTACTGACCGTTCTCGCAACCATGTCGATTGCGGGCCAGCTCTATGCACAGGCCACAGAGAATCCGATTCCCCGTATTGTGCAAAAGGACGGGCGCTTCGCTCTGTTCGTCGACAACGCTCCGTTTCTGATTTTGAGTATCGAGAATCAGGACCTCGGTTTAGAGAGTTCCTGGCCCCCGCAGCCCAAAGACTGGGCGGACACCGAATATCTCCATGCCAACACGGTTGAAGTGCCGATTTACTGGGATCAGATCGAAGAGCACCCTGGAAATCTCGATTTTTCGTCGATTGACAAGCTCCTGGCCGCGGCTCGCGAGCACAAGATGCGCCTCATTCTGCTCTGGTTTGCCACCTGGAAGAACGGCAGCCAGCATTACATGCCCGACTGGATGTTGTCAGATCCCACGCGGTATTTCCACGCCGTCAACCGGGAGGGAGAGGCCGTGGATTCGCCGTCGCCATTCGCTACCGCGTCGCTCGAAGCAGACAAGAGGGCGTTCTCGGCAGTCATGCAGCACCTTAAGGAAGCCGATCCGCAGCGCACCGTCATCATGGTTCAGGTGGAAAACGAGACCGGCAACTGGGAGAGTGTCCGCGATTTCTCATCGGCCGCGCAGAAGTACTTTGAGGCTCCAGTGCCGCCCGAAATTCTCAAAGCGATGCATGCACAGGCAACCACCGCATCACCGAACTGGCAGCAGGCGTTTGGTCCCGATGCGGATGAGTACTTCAACGCCTGGGCAACAGCGAAATACGTGGGCGAGGTTGCGGCGGCGGGCAAGGCCGTTTATCCGCTGCCTTTGGACGTGAACGACGCGCTGCGCAACCCTTTCACCCCAGGCCCTCCCGGAGAATCGGGAGCGCCTGGCGCTTACGAAAGCGGCGGCCCTACAGACAATGTGATTCCCATCTGGAAAGAAGCTGCACCGTCCATCGACATTCTGGGTCCCGACGATTATCAAGGCGACCCTGCCGCGCTTGTGAAGGTTCTGCAACTCTATAGCCGCGACGACAATCCCCTCTTCCTGCCGGAGAGCGGCTGTTTCAAATGCGACCCGGCGAATGGAGACTACAGCCGCTATTTCTTCACGGCGCTCAATCTCGGCGCTGTAGGATTCTCGTTGTCGGATACCGCACCCGATCCGGTTTTGGCAAGGAACTTCGTGTTGGTGGCTCCGATGCAGCGTGAGATCGCCCGCCTCAACTTCGAAGGTAAAGTCAAAGCCGTGGCCGAGCCGCCGCACTTTACCGGAGGAGACGAGGGCGACCCCCGGCAGATCCTGCACTTCGGAACCTGGGATGCAGTAGTGAAATTCGGTTCGTCAGCCTTCGGCTTCGGTCCCGCGACATCTTCGTGGAATCCGACGCCCGAGGGGCGCGCTCTGGTGGCCCAGCTTGGCGAGAACCAGTTTCTGGTGGCCGGATACTTCTGCACCGTCGACTTCTACCCGGCCGGCACCGAGGAGCAACAGAAGACGGAGCATATCGTGGATGGATCCGAGCAGATTCCCTCTGCGTTGATCGACGGCAAATGGCAGCACAGGCAGTTCATGCGCGTTGAACAGGGTGTTTACGAAAACGGAACTTTCAAGCTGCTGCGCAGCCAGAATGGGGATGCGACGGACTATGGCCTTCGCTTTGGTGAGGAACCCACTGTGCTGCGTGTCACGCTGGGCACCTATTAGCGCGGTCGAGAATGTTGCTAATCCCTCTCCCGGCCGCAGCGTCAGCACCTTGGGTAACATCGGCAGGAAGAAGACGAACGGGAGGCGCCACGCATGAAGGCTGGCTGTGTTCAGGAATCAAACAGGAGTGACCTATGCGAATGAAGATGAGTGCGATGTCCGCACTGGGCTTGCTGGTGTGTGTTGCCGCTTCTACGATTTCGGCCCAGGCGCAAGCGGATAATGGCGCCCCGCACTTGCGCAAACAGGGCGCTGCCACCCAGCTGATCGTGGATGGCAAGCCGTTCCTGGCTCTTGCGGGAGAACTCACCAACAACGCAGCGACCAGTCTCCCCATGATGGAGCCCATCTGGCCAAAGCTTGTCGCCGCCAACCTGAACACCGCCCTTGTTGGCATCTCCTGGGCGCAGTTTGAGCCGGAAGAGGGCAACTTCAATTACACCCAGATCGACGGCGTGATCGCCAAGGCCAGAGTGAACCACATGCACCTGGTCATTCTCTGGTTCGGCTCCTGGAAGAACGGCACTTCCAGTTTTGCGCCTTACTGGGTAAAGAAGGATTACACACGCTTTCCGCGCGTTCAGATCAACAATGGAAGTACCGTCTCGATCTCGGGCCCCGTGGAGCTGCTGAGCACGTTTTGCGACTCCACACGGGATGCGGACGCTGCTGCATTCGCAGCACTGATGCGGCATATCAAAGAAGTCGATGGCGCCCAGCACACCGTTCTGATGATGCAGGTGGAGAACGAAGTGGGTGTGCTGAGAGATTCGCGCGATCGGTCCCCGGCAGCGAACCGCGCGTTTGCCGGGCCGGTGCCGGCAGAGCTGATGAATTACCTGGAAACGCACAAGGATACGCTTATCCCCGAGTTCCGTGCACTTTGGGCCGCAACTGGCTACAAGAGCTCAGGAACCTGGGAAGAGGTCTTCGGTCCCGGCAAACCGGCTGACGTGGAGATTCCGATTCAGACGACGAGTCCGCCCATGAGCGCAGATGAGCATGAAGTCAGCTGGAGGGAACTCCATTGGCCTTCCGACGAGATCTTCATGGCGTGGAACTATGCGCGCTTTGTCGAGAAGGTGGTCAAAGAGGGCAAGGCCGCCTATGACATTCCCATGTACGTGAATGGGTGGCTGCAGCAGCCGAATCACGCCTGGCCGGGAACGTATCCCAGCGGCGGTCCCATGCCTCAAGTACACGACATCTGGCGGGCCGGAGCTCCGGACGTCGATATCCTTGCGCCGGATCTCTACTTGCCTTATTTCGACGAGGTTTGCGAACGATTCAGCCGGAGCGGCAACCCGCTCTTCATTCCAGAGACGGGAACCAATGCGGCCAATGTGATTATGGCGGTCGGAAAATACAATGCGATCGGCTTTTCTCCGTTTGGCGTTGACGGCGGAAGACCGATTCCCCCGGACCTTGCAGCCGCATATGAAATGCTCGACGAGTTTGCACCGATGATTCTGGCGCATCAGGGGACTGATACCATGACCGCGGTGCGGATGGTTCAGGGCGACCCGCCCAAGCAGGTCAAATTGGGCAGTTACACCATGACGTTTACCTACACGGGCCGGATCACGCGCCTGGCGCCGCAGGCCAAGGGCGGAGTGGTGGCATCTCCTCCTCCTCCAAGGCAAACCGGGCCGGAGCCGGAAGAACCCCTGCCGCCGCTGGAAGCGGCCGCAGTTGTAATTTCCACTGGTCCCAATGAATATTACTTTGGCGGAGGCGGCATGCGCGTCGACTTCACACCCAACACGCCCGGACCTCCCAATGTGGGACTCGGTGTCGTACAGACAGGCAAGTTTGTGGACGGTAAGTGGGAACTTACCCGTTGGATTGAAGGCGACGATGATGCACAGGGAGAGATTCTGGTGCTGAATCCGGGCATGATCGTACGGGTCCAGCTCTACCGGGTCCCGTAGATTGGGAGTTCCGATGTCCTCGCGGTTTCTCCATTGCCGGATTGATCCGTCGCATGTGCGCGATCGGTATGAATGCGGGACCACCCGTCCCGGGCACAAGCACTTTGACAAACTCGCGTGCAGATCGCGGAAGAAATAAGGATTAAAGACGATGAAAAGCTCCATCATCGCAGCCGTTTTGGCGGCATCGAGTATTGGGTTGGCATTGCACGCGCAGGGTAAGGAACATCCCATTCCTCGCCTTGTCGAGAACGACGGGCGTTTTGCCCTGTTCGTGGACGGCGCGCCCTTTCTGATGCTGGGCGCGCAATCAAACAACTCCAGCGACTGGCCGGCCACGCTTCCCAAGGTGTGGCCCGCCATCGAGTACCTTCATGCCAACACGCTCGAAACTCCGATCTACTGGGAACAGTTCGAGCCGAAGCCGGGACAGTTCGATTACTCGCAAGTGGACTCCGTCATCGCGCAGGCACGCGAGCATCACGTTCATCTGGTCCTGCTCTGGTTCGGCACCTGGAAGAACGGCAGCCAGCATTACATGCCGGAATGGATGAAGCTCGAGCCCGAGCGCTATTCCCACGTCACCAACAAGAGCGGAGAACTGGTCGACTCTCCCTCTCCGTTCGCAACCGCATCTCTCGAAGCGGACAAGCGCGCCTTCACTGCCTTCATGCTGCACCTCAAGGACGCTGATTTGGAACGAACAGTGTTGATGGTGCAGGTGGAGAACGAAACCGGCACATGGGGAACTTTGCGCGACTACTCCCCAGAGGCGAACAAGCTCTTTGACGGTCCGGTCCCTGCCGAAGTCTTGAAAGCCATGGGCCAGACTCCAGCCGCGCTGGGCGCGAGTTGGGAGCAGGTCTTCGGTCCCGAGGCCGAAGTGAACTTCCATGCCTGGGCGGTTGCCAAGTACGTAGGGCAGGTTGCGGCCGCGGGCAAGGCCGTGTACCCGTTGCCGCTTTATGTCAACGCCGCTTTGCGCGATCCGCTCAAGCCGGGGGCTCCCGGCACCTACGAGAGCGGAGGCCCCACCGACAACGTGCTGTCCATCTGGAAGGCCGAGGCGCCGGCGATCGATGTCCTCGCGCCCGATATCTATATGTCCAACACCGCGGCTTACCTGAAGGTGATCGATCTCTATCATCGCCCCGACAACGCCTTGTTCATCCCAGAAACCAGCAGCGCCGTTCGTGAGGCCCGTTTCCTTTTTTCCGCCCTTGGCCTTCAGGCCATCGGCTACTCACCTTTCGGCCTGGATTACACGCGAAACCATTCCGCACAACCCGGCGATCCGGATGCGCAGAATGCGTTTCTTGACCCCACGGCGCAGAACTACGGTCTCATCGCTCCCATGATGCGTGATATTGCCCGCCTCAATTTCGAGGGCAAACTGCAGGCGGCAGCAGAAGTCGAAGGCGAGCCTGCCGAGATACTTCACTTTGGAAAATGGGACGCGCTGGTTTCCTACGGCTCAGGCGGCAGGGGCCCCGCCAAAGGAAATCCCGAGCCCGTCGGGCGCGCTCTAGTCGCGCAACTCAAGGACAATCAGTTTCTGGTCACCGGGTACGTATGCCGCGTCGATTTCCGGCCAGCCGGCACCGAGCAGCAGCGAAAATCCGGAAACATCGTGGCAGGAGTTGGACAGACGCCTTCCGCGCAGATCGATGGCAAATGGCAGCATCGGCAATTCCTTCGCGTTGAAGAAGGCGTTTACAAAAACGACACTTTCAGATTCATGCGAATCCTGAATGGCGATCAAACGGATTGGGGGCTCAACTTCGGTTTTGAACCCGAAGTGCTCCGAGTTTCTGTCGCGGTTTATTGACGTTGGAAGAAGGAGATTCCCTTTTATGCGAAGGCTTCTTGCTGTTCTTGCACTCGTTGCCGGAATTGCCCTTGCTACTGTTTGCTCGCAGGCGCAGAACTCCAGCCAGCGTCTGGAACTCAACCGCACCGGCGAGTCAATTGTGCTGGAGCCTTATGCGCCCAATATTCTCCGCGTCACGCTAAGCCTGCAGCGGGAATCCGCGCTGGCCGCGCCGGGCTATGGTGTCGTGGCTGCGCCTGACGACGCCGGCTGGAGCGCAAGCCATACCACGCATGCCGACGTGTACAGCTCGCCGCGGATGGTCGTCACGGTGGACCGCGAACAGCCTGTGGGCCCGCCACGGCTGCAGACCATGGCCGACATTGCCAAGTACTTCAACGGCTCTACTCCGGGCGCACACATCACGTTTCGCACCCCCGATGGAATAAAGCTGCTTGAACTTACCGACTGGGCCCAGGACGCCCTCAATCGCAAGGCGGGCACGGCCAGCCTGGAAGCCGATCGCCGCCCCACCGACCCACAGTTCTACACCGTAGGCGCGACCTTTGCTTCGCCCGCCGACGAGCACTATTACGGACTGGGGCAGAATCAAGAGGGCAATCTGGACCATCGCGGACACCCGGTCCATTGCTGGGCGGATTACACTGCGCCTGCCGCTCCCAGCTTCTGCGTGCCATTCCTGATCACCAACAAGGGTTATGGGCTCTTGTGGGACAACCCCTCCAAGACCACCATCGAGCCGGGGTTTAACGAGCAAACCCGCTGGGTCTCCGAGGTGGGCTCCCGTGTTTCCTTCTTCGTGATCGCCGGCGCCACAGGGGACGAGATTTACTCGGGCTATCGTCTGCTCACAGGCCCCACGCATATGCTGCCCAAAGCGGCTTACGGTTACATCCAATGCAAACAGCGCTATGCCAGCCAGGAAGAGTTACTGTCGGTTGCAAAAGGCTATCGCGACCGCCATCTGCCGGCCGACGTGCTTGTGGTTGATTGGTTCTACTACACGAAAATGGGACAGATGGACTTCGATCCCCGGTTCTGGCCTGACCCGTCGGCTATGAACAAGCAGCTCCATGACATGGGCTTTGAAACCATGATCAGCGTCTGGCCGCGCTTTGTGCGCGATGACCGCTTCTATGCCGAGTTGCTGAAGAAAGGTTGGTTCATCCACCTCGCCGACGGCACGCCCATCGACGGGTTGCCTTACGACCGCGCTGGTTCTGACATCGACACGACCAACCCCGAGGCCGCCACGTGGTACTGGAACACGATCCGCGACAACATCATCAGTAAGGGTTTCGACTCCCTTTGGGCTGATGAAACGGAGCCCGATCTCCCCCCAAACGGCTCCTACTTCCATATAGGCCCCGGCACGGAATTCTTCAACGTATTTCCACTCTTCCACACGGCGGCGCTCTACAACGGCTTCCGTAAGGACGAGCCTGAACGGCGCGCGCTGATTCTTTCTCGCGACGCCTACACGGGGGCGCAGCGCAACGGAACCATCTTCTGGTCCTCCGACATCTATCCCACCTGGGATACGCTGAAGCGCCAGGTTCCCACCGGGTTGGATGTTGCGGCATCCGGGATCGCGTACTGGTCCAACGACACCGGCGGCTGGGTGAATCTTCCCGCGGAGCACCATCCGGCCCACCCGCCGTTGCTGGACCCGTCGGATGCCCGCGCCAACGTAGGCGGATATGACGACTACCCTGAGCTCTACACCCGCTGGTTCCAGTACGCCACGTTTCTCCCCATCTTCCGCACTCACGGCAGCCGGCGGGCGAACGAGGTGTGGTCGTATGGCAAACAGGCCGAGCCGATTCTTGAAAAGTACCTGCGTCTGCGCTACCAGCTGATGCCCTACATCTACTCCCTTGGCTACCAAACCTGGCTGACCGGCGCACCCTATATGCGTGCGCTTTTCATGGACTTCCCCAATGATCCAAAGGTCTCCGACTTGGGCGATGAGTACATGTTCGGACCAGCGTTTCTCGTAGCGCCGGTCACCGACCAGGGCGCGACCAGCCGCGAGGTCTACCTGCCGGCCGGAACCGATTGGTTTAACTTCTGGACCAACGAGCGCGTGAAGGGCGGCCAGACGATCACTGTCGATGCTCCTATCGACACCATTCCCCTGTTCGTCCGAGCCGGTTCCATCATTCCCCTGGGAGCTCCGGTCGAAAACACGCATCAACTGCAGGCGATTTCGCAGGTCCGCGTCTATCCTGGCGCCGACGGCAGCTTCACGCTCTTCTCCGACGACGGTACGACATATGCCTATGAGAAGGGCGCAGGCTCCATTACCCGGCTACATTGGGACGACGCAAAGCAGATGCTGACGCATGACGGCGCCGCCAGCTGGAGCGAACTTGACAGCATAATCGTCAGAATTGCCGGGCATTGATTCTAACTATG
>Ga0181523_10001387_pt1 | contig 25811 bp, 29 predicted proteins | sample PEATcosm2014_Bin_43_FD_119752 | JGI IMG/M metagenome (GOLD analysis project Ga0181523, IMG submission 119752) | Peatland microbial communities from MTU Mesocosm Facility, Houghton, MI, USA - PEATcosm2014_Bin05_30_metaG | ecosystem: Environmental > Terrestrial > Soil > Wetlands > Peat | place... | reverse complement strand
TCTTTTAGTAAATTCATTTTCAAGGAGTTCCGATCCTCGTGCTGACACTAAGAGAAGGAATTGTCGAACTATACAAGAAGGTGGCCTCTGCCATTCCGAGCGACGTAGAAGAAGCCCTGAAAAAGGCTTTCCAGGTTGAGACTGCACCCCATATCAGGGAATCGCTGGGTAAAATATTGAGGGATATTCCATCGTCTCGTACGGCCGCACGTCCGCTTTGTCTGGACACCGGCATTCCGTTCTTTTTTGCATGGGTACCCCGTGGGCTGAGTCAGCAGCATGTCCGCGAAGTAATTGTGGATGCGACAAGGATAGCAACTAAAAAGGTTCCCCTGAGCCCCAACGCTGTCGACGTGCTCACGGGCGTCAACAGTGGTGACAATACGGGTTTTTATTTCCCGCTTATTCATATTGAAGAGACCGACAAGAATTCGCTTACCATCGACCTGATGCTCCAGGGCTCGGAATGTGAGAACCTTGGCAGCGTTTACAAACTCCCGACTTTTTTCGTCGGAGATAGCGTTGAACAGGGCGAGCGTTGCGGGACAGCAGCCGAGCGCAATTTGGATGGAGTAAAACGCTGCGTTCTAGATGCGGTTGCGAAGGCGAAGGGAAGAGGCTGTCCGCCTTACGTTCTCGGAATCGCCGTCGGAGGCGCACGGGACCAGGTGGCCTATCTCTCCAGGCGCCAGTTGTGCGGCAGGATCAGTGTGCCGAATCCTGACGAGCGCCTGGCAGCACTTGAAACTGAGATCATGCGGGAAGTGAACGACTTCGGCAGGACGTACGAAGGTCTATCCCGGAATGTCACTGCTCTCGGCGTGCGAGTTGCAGCGGCGCACCGCCATCCTCAGACTTATTTTGTAGACGTTTCCTTTTCATGCTGGGCGAACCGGAAAGGCCGCCTCATCTGGTAGGGAACGAAGCTGCATTCAAATTTCGGCTGAAATGTTAATCTCGATGTCCCAGCGAGAAGCCTTAGTCGCCCCGATTCTTTCGGCTCGTAATTATTTTGAATGCACCCTCGTAGATAGTTTACTTCAGGCTATTTTACTACGAGCACCGGGCATTTCGAATAATCCACGACCTTGGAAGATACGCTCCCTAGCAGGAATTTCTTGGTCCCGTGACGACCATGCGATCCAGTTATGATGAGATCCACCTTCATCTTCTGGGCTGTCTCAAGGATCTTTTCTGCAGGATCCCCCTGCCTAATCACCGTCTTTACATCTATGGATTTGCCGGACAGCGACTTCCTGATCTTTTCCATTGAATCGTTTGTCTCACGGGTAAGCGAATCGGAAATCCGGTTGCGATCGACGTCGGCAAGTTCAGTCAGATAGAGCTCGGGCACGACGGCGAGGATGGTCAGTGACGCGTTGAAGTTGGTGGTGAGTTCGATAGCTTTTTTTAATGCCTTGTCGGACGATTTGGAACCGTCATGGGCAACCAGAATTTTTTGCATTCTTTTTTCCCCTCCTTAAGATGACCCGTATGCCGCAAGCGGGCAATTACTGTTTTAAGGCCCGTCAGCATTACCAATGATAGCGCAGACATACCGGCAGGTTATTTTACCATATCCCGCCGCGCCTTGACAAAAAGGCGTACCGGTGTTCCTTTAAAAGAATAGCGAGTTCTCAGTGCTTTTTCAATATAGCCTATTTGTTGTGGCTTGACACCGGCAGGAAAATTGACGAAGATCCTGAAGGTTGGAGGCTCGATGCCTGTCTGGGTGATGTAGTAAAACTTCAACTCCTTGCCGCGATAAAGCGGGAAAGGTTTGCGTTCCAGCGTCTTCAGAAGAAACTCATTCAATTCGTGAGTCTTAATCTTCTTCCGGCGCTCCGCTATAATCTCGTTTATGATGGGAAAGATATTCGTGATCCTTGTCTTCTCGAGACCCGAGGCCGTCAGCCATGGAACATACTCCATGAACCAGAGCTTCCGTTTGATCTCCTCAGCAAGGCGTTTGTATTCGGCTTCAGGGTTTTCGATCAGGTCCCATTTGTTGAAGAAAAGCAGCAGCCCTTTGCCCAATTCCTCAGCTATGCCGGCGATCTTCTGCTCCTGGTCACCGATGCCCTGAGAGGCGTCGACTACGACCACAACCACGTCTGCCCGCTCGATGCTCCTCATCGTCCGCATGACCGAAAGCCCTTCAACCGAATATTCACGCTGCTTCTTCCTGATCCCGGCAGTATCTATGAAGAGAAACTTCTCGCTGTAATAAGTGCAGACCGAATCGATAGAGTCTCTTGTCGTACCCGGAACCGTGCTTACGATGAGCCGCTTCTTCCCGAGAAAAGCGTTGATAAGAGTTGATTTCCCCACATTGGGCTTTCCGATGACGGCGACCTTCGGCAGGGTTTGGAGTGCCGGATCAGATATCTCATCGGAGGGAGGGAGTTCGGCGACTATCTTCTCCATGAGTTCCTCGAAGCCGAGCCCGCTGACCGCAGAAACAGGGTAAATATCCTCGGCGCCGATAGTGTAGAAGTCAACTATATTGGCTTCTTTTGATGGCACATCGATTTTGTTTACTACCCAGAAGACCTTTTTCCCTGATGCCCTGAGCAGGTCCGCCATTTCCCGGTCAGAAGGTATGAGCCCTTCCTTTCCATCCAGTAGATGGATTATCAGGTCCGACTCCTCGATGGCGAAAAGTGCCTGCTCGCGGACCTGTCCGGCAATCTCTTTCTCTTCATGCGGCAGTCCTTCCGGGTAGAACCCGCCGGTATCGATTACGGTAAAATTACTGCCCTCCCATTCGACAAAGCCGTAATTCCTGTCGCGAGTGACGCCGGGTGTCTCTTCGGTGATAGCAAAAGGCCTGCGTTCCCGTGCCTTTCTGACCATACGGTTGAAGAGGGACGATTTCCCAACATTAGGCCGTCCTATTATTGCAACTATTGCGCTCATTATTTAATCCTGCTTTCCGAGATCCCGTAAGCCTTGATCTTCTTGTGGAGATTACTGCGTTCTACCGCGATGGCGTCGGCGGTCTTCGAGACATTCCAGTCGTTTTCCTGTAACTTCCGACAAATGAACTCCTTCTCGAACGCGTCGCGCGCCTCTCTTAGTGTAGCATACGAACAATAATCCTTCTCCCTGACGGCCAATCCAGGAGCGAGCATGCCCAATGCTGATATGTCCGAGGCGGCAATGAAGGGAGAAGGCACCATGATCATAAGCCTCTCTATAGCATTTCTCAACTCGCGTATATTGCCGGGCCAGTTATAAGACTGGAATAGGCGTATAACGTCTAGGTCCAGTTCCTTGGACCTGATTCCGCTTTCGGATGCGAAAAGCTCGATGAAGTATTTTGAGAGCTGCGGGATGTCGTCCTTTCTGTCACGAAGCGGCGGCACAACCAGGGGGATGACGTTGAGACGGAAGAAGAGGTCCTCCCTGAACCCGCCCTTCTTTACCTCTTCTTCGAGGGCCTTGTTGGTAGCAGCGATAATCCTGACGTCAACCTTAATGTTCTTGCCCCCGCCAACCCTCTGAAATACCTGTGTTTCTAGGACCCTCAAGACCTTGGCCTGCGTCTGGAGGGTCATGTCGCCAATCTCGTCAAGAAAGAGAGAGCCTTCATGGGCAAGTTCGAATTTGCCGATCTTGCGTTCCGACGCACCAGTGAAGGAACCTTTTTCATGTCCGAAAAGTTCGCTCTCTATAAGTTCCTGCGGTATGGCCGCGCAGTTGACCTCGACAAATGGACCGTTCGAACGGGGGCCCTTCTCATGAAGCAGCCGTGCAACAAGTTCTTTACCTGTCCCGCTTTCTCCAAGGATGAGGACCCGTGAGCTGCTTTGAGATGCCATCTCGATCTGTTGCTTGAGTGAGCGCATCTTTTCGGAGTCGCCGACGAGTTTCCATTTCCTGCCCAGATCGGCCTTGAGGGTCCTATTTTCGAGCTCGAGTTTCCGGCGCTCCAGTGCCCTTTGCGCAACAAGTAATACCTTGTCCAGAGAAAGCGGTTTTTCAAGGAAGTCATATGCGCCGAGCCTGGTTGCCTTGATCGCCAGCTCTATATTACCGTGCCCCGATATGATGACTACGGGGATGTCCCTCTCCATCTCGTTGATCTTCGATAGGGCCTCGATGCCGTCCATTTCCGGAAGCCAGACGTCGAGGAAGATGATGTCCGGCATTCTCTCTTTCAGCAGCGATAGGGCGTCTTCAGCTGTGGGAGATGAAAGCACCTCGTATCCCTCGTCCTCGAATATTCCGGTCAGGCTCTCCCTGATACCTTCTTCGTCGTCGACGAGTAAGACTGTTTTTTTTGACATGCTAGGTCTCCTTAACTATGCGCCTATTGGGATTTCCATGGTGAAGATGCTGCCCTTCGGATGATTGTCCCTTGCAATGATACGTCCGCCGTGATCTGAAGCGATTTTACTCGCAATGGCCAATCCGAGTCCCGTCCCTCCCTTGCGCTTGGAGAAATAGGGCATAAAAAGTTTTTCCTTCTCGTCGTCAGGAATTCCCGGACCGGTATCGGCGATGTCGATAAATACCAGGTGGTCGCCATTACGGATCGTCACGGTTATCTCACCAGCCTGCTTCATCGCCTCGATAGCATTGTCGATGATATTGATCAATGCCCGCTTGATCTGTTCGCCGTCGATGCTTACCTTCGGGATATTGCCTTCGTATGCAACGTGCATCCCGATTTCCCGATACCCTTTGTAAAGTGCTGCTACCGAATCGACGAGGTCGGGCAGATCGGCCGATGACTTATTGATCTCGGGCATCCTGCCGTATTTCGAAAAGATGTCTACGAGCCTCCTGAGGCCTTCAACCTCCGTGATTATCGTCTTAGTAGCTTTCTCGAATACTGCCCCGAAGTCTTCATCCTTGTTCTGCCATTTCTTGATCAGCCGCTCAGTGGAAAGCTTTATAGGCGTGAGAGGGTTCTTGATCTCGTGGGTTATCCTGCGCGCCACTTCCTGCCAGGCCTCGACCTTTTGCGCCTTGATAACATCGGTCAGGTCGTCGAAGACGACGAGCATGCCCAAGGCAGCGGATGAATAAGACTCTCGGATGCCCGAAATAGTGACCCTCACGGTCAAGGGCCTTCCCTTAAGGCTAACCTTGACTTCCCTTGTCACCTCCCTTAATTCCTTGCCTTCGATGTCACGAATCATCTGAAGCAGATCAGAGGAATGGAGCTCAGCGATCAGTTTCCTGTAATCAAGACCCACGACCCTCTCTTCTTCAAGGTCGAGTATCGTACAGGCCGCCCTGTTTATGGTCACGATCCCACCGCTGTTGTCGAGAAAAATTACGCCGGAAGTTATGTTCTGGAGGATGTTTTCGAGGTAGAGTCTTCTTCTGTCTGATACCTGATAAGCCTCTTCGAGTGACCTCTTATTATCCTTAAGTTGCGTGACCATCTGATTGAAAGAATCGACGAGAAGTCCGATTTCGTCTTTGCTGGTGACCTGCACCTTGACGTCGAGGTCTCCTAATGCGACCTTAGAGGTCGCCACGGCGAGGCCTTGTATGGGAATAGTTATGTCTCTCGATATTTTGAGCGATACCCACAAACTGCTAAAGATCATGATGAGCGTGAGAAATCCGAGGGTGAGAACATATGTGAGTTTCAGTGGTTTCCGCAACTCTCCGAGTTTCAGGTACTCTTCATGGAGTGACCTCAATTTTTCGGATTTTGCGGCTATTGATGCCGGTATCGAAACCTCGGCAATGACGACGCCCATTCCGCCGCTGTAGGGAACTGCGGCCCTTACCACGTCGCCGTCCGGCATGGATACCACCTCAGTCCCCTCTTTCCCCCCGAATGCTTCCTTGATTAGGTCCGTTGCATCCGGAGGCATGTCACGCAGTTTCTTTATCGACAGCCCGGGAGCTGATACGATTGCGCCGCCGGTTGCCTGACGCGCAGAAAGTAGCGCCCTTTCTCTTGCCAGGTCGTAAAACGAACGGGCCAGCTCAACGGAACTGTCTATCGGCTCGCGGAGTTGAGGTGAGAAGATACGATTGAAATAGTCCGTGGCCAAGCCGCTTGCAGCAAGGAACAGGAAGAGAGAAGGGATAAGTATTAGGGTCATGAAGATTGCGACAAGCTTTGTCCTGAACTTGTAGCCGGGGACCTTTAGATGCATATCGACAAAGAGTCTGTAGAGATTTTTACCGACGAAGAAGATGAGTGTCAGAAGCGCAGCAATATTAACAGTAAGCAGGCCTGTGAGCACGATGCGGGTAGTTACATCCAGGCTCGGCAGCTTGATGAAGTGTATCTGTACCGCCGTTATCAGTAAGACAAGCAGGATGAGGAGTACCGTAATAATGAGTGGACGAAGGATATTCATCGGGCCTCTTGAACAGCAGGAATTCTGAAAAGGGCCGAATCCTTTGAGATGCTGAACTCTTTCGTAGATACCCAGAAAACAACAGTATCTATGACCGGCGGCAGCTTCCTGAGAATTGATTCTACGGATACTTTTATGTAGTAATCGCCCGGCTCCAATGCCTTAACATTTGTCAGCTTTAGCTCAGGTATATTCATCCCCCACGCTATCATCGAATTAGGGTCTTTAAACCGTTTAATAGTTTTGATATTTCCTTCGGTGCTTGATCCGATATATTCTCGCTTGATCGGATCGCTCTGAAGAACGAGGACAACCTTCATGCCGAGAACGAACTCATCCGGCCAGACCTTCCAGTGCCTGAAGAGGTCGATGTAGAAAACAAGGTCCTTTGAAAGCCCGCTGCCAAGATCGTCGATGAGCTTTTGGTCAGGCTGAAGGGCCGCGGTCACGAATAGTTCATTGTTGGCCTGCCTCACCCCGATGGGTGTAATATCAGAAGCGAACCCTGATTCAGGGGCATGGAGAAAAAAGAAAATTACAGTCAAGACGAGCAGCACGACAGGCCGTGCCAATGCCCGGATAAAATTCGGGATGGAATTCAGGCTTGCTTCCTGTGTCGTCTTCACAATTATGTGTATTACCCCTTGACATAAAAGAATAAATTAATCTTCATTATACCATAGCGCAGGGAGAGGGAATTCTCCGAGCATATGGTTATCATTATAAGAACAGTGCGAGAAAAGAGGAGGAGATCATGGAAATCAGGGCAGTCAGAATAGAGATTCCGGAAGGGTGCAATATTATTCTGGGTCAGTCACATTTTATCAAGACGGCAGAGGACCTTTACGAGATCATGGTCACGTCCGTGCCGCAGGCAAAGTTCGGAATCGCCTTTACGGAAGCGTCGGGTCCATGCCTCATCCGGAGCGAAGGGAATGAAGACAGTCTTGTCGCTGCCTGCATTAAGATTCTCCAGTCGGTGGGTGCAGGCCATGTATTCTGTATTCTCATGAGGGAAGCATTCCCTATCAATGTCCTTAACCGGATCAAGGATTGCCCTGAAGTTTGCACGATCTACTGTGCCACCGCAAATCCGCTTGAGGCGATCGTTGCCTCTACGGAACTGGGAAATGGTATTATAGGTGTCGTAGACGGGTATCCTCCGAAGGGTGTCGAGGGTGACGAGGACAGGGCCATTAGGAAGGAATTCCTCAGAAAGATCGGCTATAAATTATAATGTAGGGCGTATCATGATACGCCCTTTGTCATGATACCACCCAGCGAAATTATCAAGGAGGAACTATGCTGCCCAATCTGAAGTACGACGACAAGGGATTAATCCCAGCCATAATACAGGATGTCGACAACGGTGACGTCCTTATGATGGCCTATATGAACGAAACATCTCTGAAGCAGACCCTAGAGACCCGCTTTACTCATTTCTGGTCCAGGTCGAGACAGAAGTACTGGAAAAAGGGCGAGACATCGGGGTCGGTCCAGGAAGTTAAAGAGGTACTATTCGACTGCGATGCGGACACCCTGCTAGTGAAGGTGAAACAGCACGGCACAGGAGCCTGCCACACCGGAAACAGGACCTGCTTTTATACTAAAATACCGATGTAGGTGCGCAGTTTAATGCGCCCGTGCGGTGGATATAAGGGGGGCTATGAGCGATTGCATTTTCTGCAAGATCGTAGAGAAAAAGATACCTGCGAAGATAGTATATGAAGACGAATTGGTTTTCGCCTTCGAAGATATGAATCCGCAGGCCCCTGTCCATATATTGGTGATTCCTAAAAAACATATTGCCACTCTCCTTGAAGTCTCTGAAGAAGATTTTCAAATCTTCGGGCATATGATGAAGATGTCTACCAGGATTGCTCGTGAAAAGGGCATTGCCGGGAAGGGCTTCAGGGTTATTACTAATTGCAATCCCGAGGGCGGGCAGGTTGTTTATCATGTCCATCAGCACATCTTGGGCGGTCGGCAACTGCGCGGTACGCTCGGCTAGGCAACCATTCAGCATGTCTGAACAAAAATCGCATCAGATCGTAGACAAGAAAACCGTCTGGGAAGGGAGCTTTATTCGGACGCTCCTGCTCTCATATAGCGACGACAAGGGGAATGTCCGGCGGTGGGAGGCTGTGGAGCGGGTCAACTGTGATGGTATCGTCGCTGTCATCCCCATAACGAAGGAGGGAGAAGTCCTGATGATCCGCCAGTTTCGGCCTGCTCTGAACGGCTACGTCATAGAGTTCCCGGCAGGATTGAACGATAAGGGCGAGACCCTTGTCGATGCTGCACGGCGCGAACTGATCGAAGAGACAGGTTATACGAGCGAGACCTTCGAATTGCTGGCCGAAGGACCGGTGTCATCGGGTCTCTCTACCGAGGTGCTCACCGTGTATCTTGCAAGGGGAGCGACGCCCGCATCCCTCTCGCTCAGGGAAAGACATCCTATCGAAGAGACCGAGGACATAGAGGTCATCCGCACTCCGCTAATGTCGGCGTACGCGACTATCGAGGAATTCCGGGGAAGAGGGGATGCCGCAGATCTCAAGATTTACGGATTTATTGAGCTCGCCCGCAACAGAATGAATAATCTGTGAGTGAATCCATAAAAAAGATTCTTAACACGTCCTTGTTGTAAGCCGGTCACTATACTTTGTTTTGACTGTCCGATCTTGACTGTAAATCCGGGGGCGGCCCCTCGACTTAGGCGGAGGCCGCCCCTTCATTTCAGGGCCTACTCCATCTTGATCGCTTCAGTGGGACAGACGTTCATAGCTTCTTCACAATCACAGGTGTTGCATTTGTCAGGGCCGATTACCCAGGCTTTATCGTCCCGCAATTCGAAGACTTCGGGACAGAGTTCAACACATGAACCGCACCCGATACAGAGATCAAAATCAACAACTGGTGTAGCCATAAACCCTCCTCTGGTTTGCGTAATAAGTACAATATAACAGATATCCGGGCATCGTTCAAATTGAGTGCCGCCCGTTTGGCATATAATATACGTATTGATTTTACATACAATTTAGGATAAGTTATAAAAGCCGACAAGTTGCTGAACTCATGGGGGAGTTGATGGACATAAGAGAGTTTGTAACACAAAAGGCAATCGAGGCCAAGGCAGGGGCGAGAAGTCTTGCAAAGACTTCGTCGGAACATAAAAATAGGGTGCTCATCAGGATGGCCGAAGCATTGAAGGAACGGTCAGCCGATCTTATTGCGGAGAATAAGAAGGACATTGATTTCGCCGCAAAAAAAGGCCTTTCAAAGTCACTTATTGACAGGCTGACGATCACCGAAAAAAGAGTTAAGGAAATGGCCTGTGGGCTCGAAGAAGTGGCCCAGTTGCCCGACCCTGTAGGAGAAATCGTCAGGTTGGTCCGGAGGCCGAACGGCATGGACGTGGGCAGGATGAAGGTGCCAATCGGTGTAATCGGCATCATCTATGAATCCCGTCCAAATGTAACGGCAGACGCGACCAGTTTATGCCTTAAGTCTGGGAATGCCGTTATCCTCAGGGGCGGCTCGGAGGCCATCAATTCGAACAGGATAATAGTTAGCGTCATGAGGGGGGCAGCGAAGACGGAAGGTCTTCACGAGGGCGCGATCACCTTCATCGACATCCCCGACCGCGATGCGATCCTGGAACTGTTGAAACTCGAGGGCATTGTCGACCTCGTGATTCCGCGAGGCGGCGAAGGGCTCATAAGGACAGTCACTGAAAATTCGAGGATCCCGGTGCTCAAGCACTACAAGGGCATCTGCCACGTATTCGTGGATGGTGATGCAGATCTCCGCATGGCCTCGGACATCTGCTTTAATGCCAAGGTCCAGAGGCCCGGGACATGCAATGCCATGGAGACAATGCTCGTGGATGAAACTGCTGCGGAAAAGTTCCTCCCCGGCATGATACGGCGGTTCAGAGAGGCCGGGGTAGTGCTACACGGATGCCCGAAGACGAGGGTTCTCGCTCCGGACATCAAAGAGGTTACAGAAGAAGATTTCCGGAGGGAATACCTCGATCTTGTTCTAAATGTCAAGGTCGTCAAGGACATCGACGAGGCCATGGACCACATCGCTAGCTATGGTTCGGCCCATTCCGATGCAATCGTAACGAAAGATTACGACAAGGCGACGAGATTTTTACGAGAGGTCGATTCTGCCGCTGTCCTTGTAAACGCCTCGACTCGCCTTAATGACGGCTATCAGTTCGGTCTCGGTGCCGAGATCGGCATCTCAACCGATAAGATACATGCCCGAGGTCCCATGGGACTCGAAGAGCTTACCTGCACCAAATTTGTTGTATTCGGCCATGGCCAAATTAGGGAGTAAACGAGAGCATAAAAAGGGAATAAAAAAAGGAGGATTACTGCGATGCCGGAGAAGCTTAGCCATGAGGAGTTCATCAAGAAGGCCATTGTTAGTCTAAGGAAAGAGGGATTTAAGGGTATACATACAGTCTATTCCGGTTTCAATGAGGCATTCAAGAAATACTATGACGGTGAAGACCCGATAAAGGTGACAACCGAGCTTGCCGCTGCGGGTAAGCTCGTCATCCGGCCCGTTAAGGGCGGTGTAATGCTCTATCTTCCAGAGGATGCTCCTGCATCAAAGAGCCGGGGTGAGGATGCACTAGGAAAGATGGGGCTTTAATCGCGGGCATCTGCTCGCAGAAAAAATATTTATTGTTGGGCAATCCGCGCTGTATTTTCCGGCCATATTGTCGGAGCAAATTACGTGCGCGGTCCGATGGCCTTGAGACAACGCTGGGAGACCGCAGGGAAAGGCAATGAGGCTTGGAATATTCGGGGGGACATTCAATCCCATCCACTTTGGACATCTGCGGGCTGCTGAAGAGGTCAGGCAGGTTTTGGGCCTCGACAAAGTCATATTCATGCCTTCGGGAAACCCGCCGCTAAAGTCGGCTGAACTTGCCGAGGCGTATCATCGATATTCCATGACGCGTCTTGCCGCTGAATCGAATGCGGACTTTCTGGTGTCCGATCTTGAGATGAGGCAGGACGAAAAGTCCTATACGGTCACCACGGTTGAGAGGCTGCATAACAGACATCCCGGCGACGAGCTTTTCCTGATTCTCGGGCTCGACGCATTTCTGGACCTGCCTGACTGGAAGGACCCGTGCAGGCTCGTCTCTTCAATAAGTTTTGTGGTTGTGACCAGGCCCGGCATAGATGAAAGACAGCTGGGGGAGTCTCCATTTGTAGAAGCATGCCGGCCTTCCGGCAACCCCGAATCGAGATCCCTGGTTCTTAAGGGAGGAAGAGAGTCCTACGTTGTCAGGATCAGCGCCTTCGATATCTCATCTACAATGATTAGGCGCCTTGTCAAAGAGCGCAAAAGCATCAGATACCTGCTGCCCGAGACCGTTGAACAATACATTCATTCGCAGCACTTATACTCCGAGTATTTATGATATCCCTTGAAGCACTAATCAATAACCTGGATGAAGTGGTCTGTCTTTTCAACTGCGAGGGGAGGCTTGCCTTCATAAACAAGGTCGGTGAAGAATTTTTCGGAAGGAATTTTAAGGAAATAAGGAACAGGCCGCTCGATGCCCTTTTTTCCGGGAGCGATGATATTGAGATGCTCTTTCAAAAGACACTCAGCGAGGGAAGGCTCTACAATTGCAAGGAGATGGAAATCGATATCGGCAGGGTTGCGAATGTAGATATTCATCTGGCGCCATTCTATTCGATTGACAGCCTCGATGGGGCGATACTCTGTATACGCGAGAATCTTTCCCTGACTGAAAGGGAAGATTATCAGTTCGATCACCTGCTCTATCTACTCGGTTCCCTGGCACATGAGATAAAAAATCCTCTGAGCGGGATAAAAGGGGCCGCACAGATACTGAAGACCGCTCCCGACAATAAAGAATCGGGGGAGTGTGTCAGCCTTATCCTGAAAGAGGCTGACCGGTTGAATGCAGTACTCCAGGGATATCTGACCATGACAAGGTTGCCCCGGTTTCATCAGCTCAATGTTCATGAGGTCATCGAGCACGCCCTCAGAGTCATGGATTCGGCTGTCAGAGAGTGCGCAGTTGCCGTCGAGAAGTCTTATGACCCCAGCCTGCCGTATATATCGGGTGATGAAGGTAAGCTGCTGCAGGTCTTTATCAATCTTATCAAAAACGCACTTGAAGCGATTGAGCCGGTGAGGGGGGACCGAATTCTCAGTATCTCCACACGACCGTCAAACGAATATGTGTTAATATACGACAGCGCAGGCCCGGTCAAGAGCAAGAAAAGGACGAAGAAGAGGCGATGGGTTGTCGTGAATTTCCAGGATTCCGGCATAGGCCTCAGCAGAGACGAAATCGGCAGGATATTCCTGCCGCTCTATACGAAGAAAGAAAACGGCAGTGGACTCGGTCTTGCTCTGTCGAAGAAGATAATCAAGGACCACGGCGGTATCATCAAAGTGAAGAGCTCTATTGGAGAGGGATCGATCTTTAGTGTCTACCTGCCGCTCCCCGCAACAAGTGCTTGAAAGGAACAGTCGGTAATAAGGTACATGGATAAAAGGATTCTTGTAATTGACGACGACGAAGGCGTAGCCTGGGTCATAAGGAAGACGTTAGAACCGTTCGGCCATGAAGTTGTCGTAAAGACAACTATCAAGGCCGGCCTGAAGGCCCTCGACAAATTCAGCCTGATACTTCTTGATCTTGTGTTGCCCGACGGCAACGGGATCGAAGCCCTGCAGGAAATCAGGGTGTTCAACCCCAATGCCCTAGTTATTATCGTAACAGCTCACGGAAGGATGGAGAGTGCCGTCGATGCGATGAAAGAAGGGGCTTACGATTACCTTGAGAAGCCCTTCGACATCGACGAACTCAAGATCGTCGTTGAAAAGGCCTTTAGGGACATCTCCATGAGGGAAGAACTCTTGAAGCTGCGACAGACCAAGGAAGAGACGAAGAGTTCCGAGATCGTCGGCAAGAGCAAGGGGATGCTGAAGGTCTTCAAGGAAATAGGCCGGGTCGCCCCAAAGGACGTCACGGTAATGATATCTGGCGAGAGCGGCACAGGAAAGGAACTGGTAGCCCGTGCCGTTCACAACAATAGCAGGCGCAAATTTGGATCATTCATCGCTATAAACTCGGCTTCCATCCCCGGTGAACTCCTGGAAGCCGAGCTCTTCGGCTGGGAAAAGGGCGCCTTTACCGGCGCCTCCGAAAAGACTTCCGGAAAGATCCAAGCTGCCGACGGTGGAACTTTATTCCTAGACGAGATTTCTGAACTGAATATAGATCTACAGGCGAAACTCCTGCGCTTTCTCCAAGAAAAAGAATACAGCCCCTTGGGTAGCAGCAAGATCATCAAGGCAGATGTAAGAATTATTGGCGCTACAAACAAGGACCTCATGTCCTGCGTCAAGAACGGAACTTTCAGAGAGGACCTTTACTACAGGTTCAATGTAATCGAGATAAGAATCCCGCTGTTAAGGGACCGCAGGGACGATATCGTCCCGCTCGCCAGGCATTTTTTGAAGGAATCTGTAAAAACCTTTGAATTGCCTCCCAAGGACTTTTCGAAGGATGCCGAAAAGGCTCTTGTGGAGTACGACTGGCCGGGAAATGTCAGGGAGCTCGAAAATACAATCAAGCGGACTTCGATCCTATCAAGAGACAGCGTGATCGAAAGGAGAGACCTCTTCAGCAACGATTACAATTCGTGCTCGGTGAAGGAGTTCCTAGAAGAAAAGCTAACCGGCTTTCTGACAGAGATGAAAAAGCTTGATAAATCGAATCTCTACGAAACCGTAATCTCCGAGGTCGAAAAGGCATTATTCAGTATCGTCTTAACAGAGACCCAGGGCAACCAGGTCGGGGCCGCCAAGATTCTTGGGATCAACCGCAATACCCTGAGCAAGAAGATGAAGGAGTACAAGATCATTTGATTTAAAAGCGAAAAATATGGTATAAAAACAACTTGACGGACGCAAAGACAAAGTCAGCGCTTTGAATGTGTGTCCTCCATGCTCTTTCCTTTGAGAAAGGGCTTCATATCCAAGTGGAGGTATTTGATGAATTTCTATGAAACAGTTGTAATCCTCACACCTTCTCTCAGCGAAGAGGAAGCCAAGGCAGTCATCGACAAGATCACCGACCTAATCAAAAATGCAAACGGCGAAGTATTCAAGGCCGAGGTCTGGGGGAAGAGAAGACTCGCCTACGAGATGAGCAAGCAGAAGATGGGCAACTATGTCTTCCTGCTGTATAAGGCCTCTTCCGAGACTATCAAGAAGCTCGAAGAGCATTTTAAGGTCCTCGATACTATCCTCAAATTCATGGTCGTCAAACTCGGGCCAAAGCAAATCGCTGCGCTTCCCAAAGAGATCAGTGGTTTGCCTGTCGCTCCTGAAGAAGCCCCTGTGGCCGAGACCAAAGAGGGCGCCTGATGTTTAACCGCGTCATCCTCATAGGCAATCTCACCAAGGACCCCGAGGTCAGATATACGCCCGGAGGAACGCCGGTCGCCACGGTCCACATCGCAGTTAACTCCAAGTTTAAATCCGGCGACGACTGGAAGGAAGAAACCCTCTTCATTGACGCTGTCGTCTTTGGCAAGCAGGCCGAGTCTTGCGGTCAGTATCTGAGCAAGGGCAGGAGTGTTCTCGTTGAGGGCCGTCTGCGCGAGAGAAGATGGGAATACGAGGGCCAGAAGAAGAGCAAGATGGAGGTTGTGGCCAATACTGTCAGGTTCCTGTCCAAGAAGGAAGGACCATCCAGCAGTTCCGGGTCGACAGACGTGGGCATGCCTGACGAAATTTCGGATGTCGAGCCATTTTAACTTTTAATACACGGGAGGAGATAATATAATGCAGCCGAAAAGATTTCAGAGAAGAAAGTTTTGCAGATTCTGCGCCGACAAGATAGCTTTCATCGATTACAAGGACATGAAGATACTCCGTGGATATATGACCGAGCGCGGCAAGATACTCTCCAGGAAAGTGACCGGAAACTGTTCCGTCCACCAGAGGGAACTGACCACTGCGGTCAAGAGGGCGAGAAATATAGCACTGATCCCATTCATGGAAAGGTAAGATGCGAATTCCGAAGAGCTGGGTCCCGATGCTGGCAAGAAAGATCGCCGATAACCTTGTGAAAAAGGATCTCGTCGAATCCCTTGTGCCGGTTGCGACCCTGATCGCGGAGACGGAAAGGCTCCTCCTCGAAGAGTTGACGGTTGAAGACCGGCTCAACGAGGAGGTCCGCCAGATCCTGAAGAAATTCGAGCCCGAGATCGAAAAGGGAAGGCTCGATTACCGCAGACTCTTTGACATGACCAAGCAGAAAATCGTGAGAGAGAGGAATATCATCTTATGATGCTCTCCGACGACAAGATCAGCCACACTACTCATATGCTGCTCAAGGGCCTGCTGGAGAATAAGCTGATTGCCCCGAAGGCCGAAGAGAGCGAAGTGCGACGCGAGATAAAGAAGACCATTGTCAACGAACTCAAGGTCGGCGAGGATATCAATGAAACGGTGACAAAGAAGCTCCTCTCTTTTTCAAAAAAGCTCGTGGAGGGCAGTCCCGAGTGGGAAGTCCTCTACCGAAAATTTTATGAGGAAGAGGAGGTCAAAAAAGGACGGAAGTAATGTCGTTTGTCTCGGAAGTACCGGATGAAGAAGTAAAACGGGAGCGCAGTATAGCGCGGACCCTCCGCGAAAGCACCTGGTGGAAGAGAAAGTGCGCCCGCGGAAGATGTTACTACTGCAACGCCCAAGTTCTTCCGAAAGAACTTACCATGGACCACCTAGTACCTATCATAAGGGGTGGCAAATCGGTCAAAAGCAATATTGTTACTGCCTGCAAGGGATGCAACAACAAGAAGAAATACCTCCTGCCTATCGAATGGGAAGAATACCTCACAAGCCTTTGATCCCTGAAGAGCATTGATCGCAACGCGAAGATTCAGATTGAAGTTTCCACTAATATCCAAAGAGTATCTCTGTAAAGCCTTCGGTTATTTCTTCGGTTCTGACTAAAAGGTTTCTGTGTATAATTCTTATTGAATTGCATAATGTTCATTTTTTTGTGGGAGGAGCTATGAAACGAATTGCATTGATCGGTCTCGGAACGATGGGAAGCGGCATAGCCGCCAATCTGATCAAGGGCGGCTATGAACTGCATGTATATAATCGCACAAAGGAGAAGGCTGCGCTGCTTATTTCTCAGGGAGCAGTATGGGCGGAATCGCCGTCTGCCGCGGCTTCGCACGCTGAAATGGTTATTGCTGTGGTGGGTGACGATGCAGCATCAAGGGAGGTTTGGTTTGCTCCCGATGGCGCATTGGCAGACGCCCAGCCGGGCACATTCGTTGTCGAATGCAGCACGCTCTCACTCGCATGGGTGCGTGAACTGCATGCGGCCGTGCAGGCTAAGGGATTAAAGTTCGCCGACTGCCCTATGGCAGGCAGCAAACCTGCTGCCGCGAGCGGCACGATAAGCCTTTATGTAGGTGCCGAGCCGAACGATTTTAAGACAATACAACCTGTACTTCAGAGTTTCAGCCGGGCGCAGATTCTATTCGGTCCTCCGTCGTCCGGCGCGACCTACAAGCTCATCAATAATATGATGGCGGCAGCACAGGTGGTAGCTTTAGGTGAGGGGATGGCTCTTGCGGAAAAAGCAGGGCTTAACATGAATACTGTGCTTCAGGCGGTAAACGATGGCGTGCTCGCCAGCCTCGTTGTAAAGATGAAGGCGCCTAACATTATAGCGCGAAAGCATGATGATGCTTTGTTCGCGTTGCGCTGGATGCACAAGGATATGACTTACGCGCTACGCATCGGGGATGAGCTCGGAGTGCCGCTGCCTATGTCCGCAGAGGTACGAGAGATGTTCAGGATGGCGATGCAAAAGGGCCTCGGTGATCTCGACTGGTCGGCGATAGGTGAGGTTGTACGCTAAAGATGAACCGTATAATTTATGACATATTGATCCCTGTAATTATGCCGATACTATTTCTTGCTATCGCGGCAACACCGATAGAAGTATTGGGTTGCCGCAATCGAGGATTGATCGCATTTACGATTGCTCCAATCAGTGGCCTGGCGTCTTTGGGCGCTACGATCCGTTGAACAATAACATCCTTAATTTTGGTGACACCGGTCATGGCCCTGATTATTCTGGCATAGGCGAGAAAATCTCACAATAGCAAGCCCTGCGGGATCGTAGTTCCAGTGAAAGGATCGACCAGGTTGAATCCATTTACCTTAAAGGGGAACCCTATTAGCGTCGCCCCTTGAAGGGTCAAGTTGTCTTTATTGAATGTCTTCATATCTACGGCGGTTTGAGAAGTGATGCCTGCTTGGACAAACTGTGCCAGCAAAAACGCGTCTTCGGCATCGTAGAAGCATCCTTGCATTTCCTTAACTCCCAGCTTCTGATCGCCGCAGACCGAGTATACCGGTTTTTTTCGAGTTATGTTAATCGCCAGGTCCGCAAGCATTTTAAGGCGGCGGAAGCGGAATGCCGGGATATAGAAAGTCAGATGCTCTCCACCGGATTGTGCCACCAGCACCCAGAAAGGAAGATATCTCGATTGACCGTTCATGCCCTCGATCTGCGCTATCTGGTAAGACACTTCAGTTAGATCACTGCCATATATCTGCCATGCCCTGGCGCATGAAGAACAGAAAAAGATGGCATCATCAGGCCGAAGCGGCAGGTCCCATCCGCAGTTTGGACAACACAACGGTCTGAATCCGGCGATTTTAGACTCCGACTGCTGGGCCTGATTCAGAATGGAATAGATTGACGAGGGCGCGTCAAGTTTGACTACCGACTGTGAGACGCCATCGACAATCGTCGAGATGCAGTTTCCATCGCATTCCATCTCGATCACCCAGAAGGGAAAGTAGATAATCGATAGAATACGCCCGATCACAGCGCGGAATAGCAGCGGCTGCATTGCGGCGTCTTTCATGCCGCTACCCATAGCTTCATTTATGCCGAGATCAGTATTTACTACTTTACCGAGAGGTTCGAGCGCACTCTTTTGAAAGAGCTCCAGGCGAAAAACAGCCGGCCTCAGCCCGAGGGAGTAAAGGCCTTCACCATGCAGGTTGCAGGCGATGAAATTTTTTTCGATATAACGGTCTGCCAGCTGCACTTTCGCTGGTTCCGCATCTTCTGATCGGTCCGCACCAGTTTTTCGAAATATAAGGGGGGCGGTTGTTTGTCCAGACATGTTTCCTTGCGTATTAAGTATTGTGCCGCCTGGACCGCACTTGCGTCCGAATATTCTATCGATGAAATCTCCGGCTTGTCTGAATATCGTACCGAAATCTATTTTGTTGTCTTCATACTTCCATTCATAAATAGGTTCGTAACCTCCGGTCTGACTGTATTCAATATCAGGTATCACTGGAATACGCAGGGCTTGCTCCCATCTGAAATCATTTCCTATAAGCCGGTAATAGGGGATGAAGTATATTTGTGGTCTTATGACCCGGCACTCACTGCCCTGTTCCTGTTGCGCCCGCATTGCTGCGGCAATCGCCCGATAGTGGTCGACCTTCGGCGGGATGAAATAACTAAGCACCTGCTTCCTGCCAGTAACCAGGAGCTTTGAACGGCAATGACCGCATTGGACTGCGTTGGTACCTTCGCTGAAATCGAGCGGAGCCGAGCATGTGGGGCATTCAGTTGAAACAATATAGTCGTTCATTTGGTATGTATCCACATGTAGGAGAGGCCTTCGCCTGTGCGGATGGCCTCGCAAACGATGGGCAGTCACATAAGTCTGACCCTACTATTGCAATATTTTCTCTCCGCAGTTAAAACAGAACTTCGTACCCGCCGGCAGTTTCGTCTTGCAGTTGCCGCACTGCAATTCGGTCTTCATGTTAAGCCCGCAGGAGGGGCAGAAGTTGTCGTTTTCGGTCAGGTCTCTGTTGCATTGGGGACATTTTCTGATCGCTACCATCTGGTGGCCGCAGTGGGAGCAGAAACGACTGTCTATTGCGACTTCTCCGTGGCATTGTGGGCAATTTACCGTTCCCTTTTCGAGTATATGCTCCATGGAGTCGTCGTGATTGAGCACTTTGTAAAGCATGCCAGGAATCATCATGCCCATGCCCGCGCCTATGCCCAGACCCATTCCGGAGGAGGCGCCTCCAGCCGAGCCTCCCGACGTTGCGGCATCTCCCATTGCCTTGGCAGCCTTGTATTTGAAGAATTTGTCCAAGTCGCCTACAGCTTGCATCCCGGAGCGCTCGTCTATCATCTTTTGCACATCCTCAGGCGGCGTAATCCTGTTGATATAAAAATCGACCAGTTCCATGCCGTATTTCTTGAAATCTTCGGTGAGCCGCGTCTTTACATTGACGGCCAGTTCGTCATAATGTTTCGGCAGATCGAAGAGGCTGTTTACGGTTTCTCCAAGAAAATCGTTAAGGCGAGACACGATGATTTCGCGAAGGTAGTCCTCTACACTGTTTGTTCCGAACGAGCCCTGCGTGCCTACTAGAGTATTTATAAAGAGGAGGGGCTGATTGATCTTCATCGTGAAGGTGCCGAAGGCGCGCAGACGTATCAGGCCTAACTCGTTGTCTTTGAACGCAACTGGGTCTTTCGTCCCCCAGCGCATGTTGGTGAATATTTTTAGATTGATGAAGCACACTTCAGCCCTGAATGGACTTGTGAATCCCCATGGAAGCGATAGCACCTTGGTGAGAATCGGGAGGTTTTTGGTTGAAAGGGTATGGCGACCCGCTCCGAAAATATCGAGTCCCTTGCCATCGCGGAAAAAGACAGCGGCCTGATTTTCTCTCACGACCAACTGAGCACCGAACTTGATCTCGGCAGAGCCCTCAGTGGGATAGCGGTGCAATATTTCGACGCCAGTATTGTCGAACCATTCGATGACTTCCATGAATTCAGACATGATTTTTTCTCCTCTTCCCGATCAAAATGAAATGTAACTGGAACTCGCTACAGGCCCTCGGACTTTACAATCTCTCGTATGAACGTAGTAATTCGGTCCCTGATCTCATCTCTCGCCCTTCGGAAGTCTTTCATGATGACTTCTTCGGTCCCTCTTGTTCCGACAGGGTCCTCGATGGGCCAATGCAATCTTTTTATATTTGGGGGAGTAAGCGGGCAGGTCGCCTCGGCATGTCCGCATAGGGTGATGACGATGTCCATTTTCAGTAGAAGATTCTTGTCAATTTCCTTCGATTTCTGCTCGGATATATCGATTCCAGCTTCCCGCATAACGGCAGCAGCCCTTGGATGGACCCCGGCAGCCATCAGCCCCGCGCTGTAGGGCTCGATTAGCGCCTTGCCGAGTTCGCGCGCCCATCCTTCAGCCATCTGGCTTCTGCATGAATTAGCGGTGCAAAGGAACATTACCTTCAGCATGACTGACTCCTAGTCCGAGAGCAGCTCTTCTATTTTTTTGCCGATATCAGTCGCCTCCATAAGGGAGGTGCCGATGAGCATGGCATCGATCCCGTTATCTTGGAGGGTGACGACGTCCTGTCTCGTCCGTATGCCGCTCTCGCTGACTATGATCTTGCCTGAAGGAATGACTGCTTTAAGTCTCAACGTCGTCGTCAGATTAATGGTGAGAGTACTGAGGTCCCTGTTATTGATCCCGATAATGTCGGCATCGACGAAAAGAGCCTTCTCAAGGTCCTCCTCGTTATGCACCTCGAATAGAACAGCAAGTCCAAGTTCAGATGCAAGCTGCAAATATTCGCCTGCACGGCGTTTATCAAGGATTGCAGCTATCAATAGTAGCGCATCGGCGCCATAAAGCCTCGACTCGTACAGCTGGTATTCGTCTATGATGAAATCCTTTCGCAGCAGGGGCTTGGATGTTACCTGCTTTACCCTTCGAAGGTATGAAAGGTGTCCCTGGAAAAAGTCCTCCTCAGTCAGGACCGAGATTGCACCAACAGGGTTCGACTCATAGACTGACGCAATCTGCAGAGGATCGAAATCGCTTCTGATAAGTCCCTTTGACGGCGAAGCCTTTTTGATCTCGGCGATCAGTTTGATAGGGCCATGGCCTCTCTTCAGCGCTTCCCTGAAGTCTCGTGGGCTTTCGAGGTCGGCAAGGCGTTTCTTGATTTCTCCGAGGGTGAGTCTGCATTGCGCATCTTCGATACGCTCAATTTTTCTGGCGACTATGTTCTTCAATACGTTCATATTTTCTGGCAGCGCTCTCATAGGGGTACGACTTGTATTATAACTTAAAATATCCGGAGCTTATCGGTAGAGATGGAGAGACTAATTGGATATAGGTTCATCAGGGATATCTTGGTAAAATGTAAAAACGAGAGGAGCGTATATAATGCTATGGATATGACGAAAGAAGTTTTCGAAAATCTGAAGCAGATGCAGATGTTTTCATCCCTGACCGACGCCGATATAACTACTTTTATCGGCAAGATAGTGATCAAGGGTTTCCGGAAAAACCAGACGGTCCTTTTCGAAGATGAGAGCAATGCTTACATGTACATGTTGCTGTCTGGTAAAGTGAAGGTAGTCCAGGTCATGGAGGACGGCAAAGAGAGCATCAGGGCCATTCATAAAACCGGGGATTCGTTCGGCGAACTCTCACTGCTCGATTGCAAAACCTCTCCTGCGATGGTGGTCGCAATGGAGGACACGACGGCGGCCATTATAAGCAAGGAAAATTTCTTTACTATTCTATACAATCAGAGAAAGGTACTGGACAACCTGCTCCAGATGTTTTGCTTCCGTCTCAGGGATTCATGGGAAAGGTTCCAGATGGTAAACTTCAAGAACGCATCTCAGAGGGTAGTCATGGTCCTGCAGCAGCAATCGAGTGAGCATAGTGAAAAAACAGCCGAGGGTATAGTGTTGAAAGACCGTTTTACGCATCAAGTCATTGCGGACATGGTTAGCCTGAATCGCGAGACAGTGACGAGGGTGATAGACAAATTGCAGAAGGATGGCGCGATTACGATCAGAAAGGATAAGAAGATAGTTTTGCACCCATCATTTTTTAAAGCGGTCCCGCTCATCTAGGCGCAGAGAACAATTCAGGCGTCATCTCCTTCAAGTGATTGGGGTGAGATGAACAGTTAGGATTTCACCCGTTTGCCTAGGGCGCCTGCAAGCCTCTGCAATGCCGGAGATATCCCCTTCGGATCCAGGTGGATATCCAATATGCAGAAGTCCTCCGTATAGATGCGTGCTTCCGTCCAGGCGCTCGCGAGTTCCTCTTCAGTATGAATATCGAATCCCCTGCCTGCATCCAAGACCTGGGGTATGCGGCTGTACAGCCATGATGAGACATCATTAAATTTGCCGTCGAGCATTGGGCGCTCGGTTCCATATCCGTAATTGTTGAGGACTAATACTATCGGGTTGAGATGGTATCTTACCGCTGTTGCGAGTTCCATGCCCGTCATCTGAAAGGCCCCATCCCCTACAATGACGAGAGGACGCAGGTCCGGAAGCGCAAGCTGTACGGCCAGACTTGCAGGAACGGCAAAACCCATCGAAGCATAATATGCAGACGACATGTATTCGGCCGCCCGAGGGATGGTGATATCTGCCGTTGCAAAGAGAGCGTCGCCGGTGTCTGCAATGACAAAAGTGGTCCCGTCGAGAGTGGTTTCCAGCAGTTCCAATACTCTTTCAATTGTAACAGGCTTACCCTGGTGCACTTTGAATTCCCCCAGAACGGCGGGACGCGGCATTGCCGGGGTCTCTTTTTGGCAAATATTCGATTTCAGAAGTGCAGGCAAAAAGCTGTTCAAAGATACGGCATTGTATGTGTGGTGACGAATCGATGTTTTATCGCTTGTCGAAAAGATCGACATCCCCTGGTCGAGATGGGCTGTGAAAATCCCTAAGTTTATATCGGTCATAAACATTCCAAGGAATATCACGCATTCGCTGGACTCCACATAATCGCGAACACCTTCATGACTCATGCCTCCCTGGTAGAGGCCGAGGTACAAGGGATGTCTCTCATCGATTACCGACTTGCTCAGCATCGATGAAGCTATGGGAATGTTTGTTCGTTCGGCGAATTCGAGCAGCGGGCCTTCAAGCCCGTACCGCATTAATTCTACTCCGGCGACGATCACAGGCTTTCGTGCATTATTAATCATCTCTTCCGCTTCGCGTATCGCTTCCCGCAAGGGTTGAGCATCCATTTCAGCAGGGGAAACAGTCTGGATTAACGGTACGACTTTTTTTAAAACCATATCTCGTGGAAGTTCGATATATATCGGCCGACGGTAGCGTATGGCTGCCCCCAGCACACGATTAATCTCGTGGCATGCAGTTTCGGGATTATCCAATACAGTAGTGGCCACAGTGAGCTGTTCGAACACCTTGTATTGAGTTTCGAACGTCTTGACCTTGTGATGGAGCATGGGGTCACCAATGCGCTCCTTCACCCCTGGTGCACCGCTAATGATTACGACAGGAGATTCTTCCGCGAAGGCTTGAGCGGTAGTGTTCGCGACTTTTAACCCTCCGACGGCATAGGTAATACATACAGCGCCAAGCCCCCGCACCCGGGCGTATGCATCTGCAGCAAATCCTGCCCCTTGTTCATCGCAGGTATTGATGATCTTGATCTCGCTATTCTCCAACTGCTTGTAGAAGGTGAGCACATAATCTCCGGGGATGCCGAAAATATGTCGTATCCCGTTATCGTAAAGACGCTTGATTAGGTACTCACCTATCGTTGTCTCACTAGAACCCATTGTTACCTCCGGAGAATTCAGTGCGAGTCAGAAGCTGACAGTATATTCAGGATTTTGGGCAAGGGAATAATAAGAGCCATACAGCGTACAAAAGACACTCAGGCTTTACATACGGCACATCATTACTATCGCCGGTCCGCCATATGTCTCTTTGCTTGGTGTATGGCCCTATATTGATGCAATGTATTCTATAGTGGCCATAGCTTTTTTCCGCTTTTGGGAATCCGGCAGCTGCTTTAGGCTTCCCTCTCAATGCTGAGGGCTTGCTCACCGCATCCGCACCCATTCCCTTGCGCATCAGTGTTCCTATGGGTAGCCATAGAATGCATTGCAAATCTGTCTTAAGTTAATGATATCCCCGGGCAAACCGAAAAGGAATCAGACTAAGCCTTTTTTTATTGTCAGAGTTGTCCTACAAAAGAACGACCTCTGAATTTGCCAGATGATTGCGCGTTCAATCCTGTCGACTTCGAGTCGAGAGATCAAGCTTACCCCAGTATTCTGATTGACATTGTTATACATTCCAACTGTAAGGACAATACTAGTTACTATCAGACGTCGGCCGGCTTGACTTTGTGCCTGCTGGTAAGTAAACTCGACAAATTGCAATACTTTCTATGAGGAGATATAGTATGCGTGCTGAACCTCAAATTTATACTGAGAAGACGGAATGCCAGGACTGCTACAAATGCATTCGAGAATGCCCAGTGCAGGCGATCAAGGTGGAGTCAGGCAGTGCGTCGGTAATGTCCGATCTTTGCATACTTTGCGGCAAATGTATCAATGTTTGCCCAAAAGGTGCCAAGAAGGTAAGAGACGATCTTCAAGAGGCAAAGAAGCTTTTGTCTGATTGCGGAAAGGTTATAGTCTCTCTTGACCCATCTTTTGTAAGCGAGTTTCCAGGGGTAGAGCCGGGACAAATTATTGCGGGGCTCAGGATGTTGGGGTTTTATGCTGTATCTGAGGCTGCCCTCGGAGCTGAACTCGTAAGTGTCCATGCATGCAGGCTCCTTGAACAATCTAACAGGTCCATCTTTATCTCCTCAGCCTGTCCCACTGTCGTTCAGTATATACGCAAGTATCACCCCGATTATGCCGGTTATATCACAAATCTCCTTTCTCCGACTCTTGCGCATGCGCGTCTGCTCCGTGAACTCTACGGACCTGAAATAGATATCGTCCATATCGGACCGTGTATAGCTAGAAAACTGGAATCAGATATTCACCCTGAGTTGATTGATGTTGTGCTTACGTTCGAAGATCTCAGGCGATGGCTTTGCGAGGCTCATATCGATATAACGTCTCTCGTGAAAAACGCTAAAGACGTCTTTATCCCTCGTCGCTCCCATGACGGGGCGCTTTACCCAGTGGTCGGCGGGATGATAGATAGCATCAGGGGACGAAGAAAAAAACAGCTGCCAGGTCATTTTATCTCTTTTTCAGGTATCAAGCGGCTGAGGACTGCCCTTAAAGGATTCGATGAACTGCAGCCGGAAGGTAATCTGTTCCTGGAACTCTCGGCCTGCTTCGGCGGCTGTGTGAACGGTCCGCAAAGCTCCAGTCGTTCTGCTACCGTCTGCAAGCGCTACAAAATTATCCAATACGCCCGCCCTGCATCTCTAAAAAATGTGGAAGACATCGAAATCCGAGAGGAATATCCGTCGGAACCGACAACGCAGGCTGTTTATTCTGAAGGCCAAATCAGGGAGGCCCTTCATCAGGTCG
>Ga0181523_10001380_pt1 | contig 25847 bp, 30 predicted proteins | sample PEATcosm2014_Bin_43_FD_119752 | JGI IMG/M metagenome (GOLD analysis project Ga0181523, IMG submission 119752) | Peatland microbial communities from MTU Mesocosm Facility, Houghton, MI, USA - PEATcosm2014_Bin05_30_metaG | ecosystem: Environmental > Terrestrial > Soil > Wetlands > Peat | place... | reverse complement strand
GATTCAAGTTTTCGGGGTTCAGCCCTCGCGCCTGCCGTCGATGAAAGTTGCCGTGGCCGAAGGCAAGCCCGTGACGCTGATGGCGGCTTCCACGATCGCCGACGGCATCGCAGTGCGACGCGCCGGCGACCGCACCCTGCCGCTGGTTCAGAAGTACGTGGACGATATCGTTACCGTCGAAGAAGAAGAAATCGCCAACGCTATTCTGCTGCTGCTGGAGCGCGAAAAGACTCTGGCCGAAGGCGCCGGCGCGGCAGCCATTGCCGCTCTGGTTAATCGCAAGCTGCCGCTGGTCGGGAAGAAAGTTGCCGTGCTCGTCTGCGGCGGAAACATTGACGTTACGCTGCTTTCACGCATCATCGAGCGCGGCCTCGTGAAAGATGGACGTCTGGTGCGCCTGCGCGTCCACCTGCCCGATTATCCCGGCGCGCTCAATCGCCTGACATCGATCCTGGCGCAGCATCGCGCCAACATCGTCGAGACGGACTACGACCGCGCTTATCACGGCGTGGGCCTGGGTGAGACCGCGATCGAAATCACCATGGAAACCCGCGGGCCCGACCATATCGCCGAAATCATTTCGGCGCTGGGGGCGGCGAGCTACACGCAGGAACGGGTGCTGTAGGCTTTTCACCGCCGAGCCACGGAGAGCGCCGAGAAAAAACAAATCCTAACCACAGGTGGTACTGGGTAGCATAGGGGGAATCTATCGAATTTTCTCAGCGCTCTCGGCAGCGATGTTACTCAAACTGCTTCCGGAATCTCTCCAACTGTTCCTTTAGTTCGCCAACTTCTCTCCGCAATTCGGCCACTTCCTCTTCCAACCGCGCGATTCGCTCCGCATCTGTCGGACTGCGCTCAATCGCGGTGCTGGCGTGCATTGGCGCTTCCAGTTCCACCACATCCCCGGCAAACAGATGCGCATATCGAGATTCCTTTGTTCCCGGCTGCCGCGGCAGTACCTTTGCGAGCGGAGGTTCGCGCTGCATCAACTTCTGCAGCGCCGATTGCACATCATCCAGTGTTTCGAAGTGGTGCATGCGCTCGGCGCGTCCGCGCAACTCACCCGGCGTTTGCGGGCCGCGCAGCAGCAGCACGCACAGCACTGCAATCTCCGGACGCGTGAAGTTAAACACCTCTTGCAGGCGCTGCTCGTATTTGGTCACGCGGCTGTCGGCGCCGCGCGCGGGGCCGGCCATGCGCTGCTGCCGCAGACCATCCAGGGCGTCGCGCACCGCGTTTTCGTCCAGCTGCATCACCGGATCGCGATTCGACTTCTGGTTGCAGGCGTTCACCAGCGCGTTCAGCGATAGCGGATAGTACTCCGGCGTGGTGATGTCTTTTTCGATCAGCGCTCCCAGTACGCGGACTTCGGTTTCCGTCAGTCTGAATTCCATGGGGCTTCCTTCATTGTACCGAGTCACTAGTACCGGGACGGCGCGGTCAGTCGTAGGGTGGAGAAACGGGCGTCTCGCCCGTCCGCCGCACACGGTATACTCAATAGTTTGTCGCATGTGTCTATGAGCGAGCTGACGGTACCGCCTCGGGTCTCCATTGACGAACTGGTCAGGGAACTTCACGCGTTTCCCGCATCGGCCTTCGATACGACGAAAGAGATACTTTCATTGCTTCGGAGGATGCCAGTCGAAGAGGCCAGTCTCGCGCCCTACTTAAACTGGGACCGGCAGCACTACACGCGCAACCTGATCGACAAGACGGATCTCTACGAACTGATCGCCGTTTGCTGGGAGGTTGGACAGAGCAGTTCGGTACACAATCATCGCGACCAGCATTGCTGGATGGCGGCGCCGGTGGGCCGACTGCTGATCGAAAATTTTCACGTCGGATTTCAGGACCTCGGGATTGGGAAGTGCCGCTTGCTCGCATCTAACACGGTGGAGTTGACCGCGAGCAATCCGTGCGCGGTCGATCCCCGAGAGCCGGTGCATCGGGTGGTGAATCCACGGGAGGCCGAACAGCGCGCAGTGACGTTGCACGTCTATTCGCGGCCTTTTGACACCTGCGTGGTCTATTCGCCAGAGTTGGGAACATGCGGGGATATCCGGCTTCACTACAACACGATTTACGGAAAACCAGTACGTACTCAGTAACCAGTACCCAGTGTTGAGATGGACGATGACGTTCTGGGGTCGCTGAGTGTCCGTACTGGGCGCTGGGCACTGGGTGCTGAATTTCAAGGAGGAATCGTGAGGAAATACCTGGAAGTTTTGGCCGGCTTGGTTGCGCTGTGCGTGATGTCATGGGCGCAGGCTCCGACTCCAGCTACTCCAGCCCAAGCTCAGCCTTCGGCGCAAGCTCCGGCGCCCGAGCCGGCTCCGATTCCAACTACTCCAACCGCCAACCCCGCGCCTCCGCTTCAGTATCCGCGCTACGAATTCTTTGGCGGTGGTACGTACGCCGAGGCCGGACTTTTCAACGCCGGACACTGGGCAGGCCTCTACGGGTGGGACTCTTCTTTGGGTCTCAACGCCACCCAATGGCTGGGCGTGGTAGTGGAGGGAGGCCAATACTTCGGGACCTCAAAAATTCCGACAGGCACGCCGGCACCATTTCCGCCGTGCACACCCTTCTGTCCGGGTACTTATCCTACGTTCAACGTGGCGACTCGGGAATACAACTTTCTTTTTGGCGCTCAATTTTCCCGCCGCAGGGGAGGGCGCTGGACGCCGTTTGGCGAGCTCATGTATGGCCATCAGGGCACGCGCGGCCAAGCGGCTGCCGTCGGGACTGAGTTCACAGAGGTCGGCACGGGCCGGGCGCTATTGGCCGGGGGCGGCGTCGACCGCAAAGTCAATCAGCGTTTCGCATTGCGATTCAAAGCCGATTACTTGCAGACCGGCACCGCGTTTCCGGGTCAAGTCAAGCAGAAGCAGGACAACTTCCGCTTTTCGGTGGGTGTTGTCATCCGCAATGTACACAAAAAGAAGCGCAAACTCGAAGACGAAACTCAGACTGAACCGTAGGATCACGGTCTTGCCAACGACTAGCGGCTTGCGACCGCATTTACGATCGGCGCAGCAAATCGCTTAGCGGCTTGGTCTTGGCCCGCAGTTCGTCGGCGAAGTCGCCGCCTTTTTCGACCACTTCCTCGAAACGGTCTTTCGCTTCGTCTGTCCAGTCGGATGCGGTTCCCAGGGCTTCGTCATAGGAGCGCCGCAGTTCTTTCCGCAGCTGCCGCCCGGTCTTTGGAGCAAGCAACAGACCGAGGGCGGCGCCAACGCCAAGCCCGATCAGCAGAAAAGTGATTGCGGTGCCGGCCGTACCGTCAGAACTCTCATATTTTCCGATGCGCATGATGAAACCTCCCGATCAACTCTATTCTAGACCCTAATTGAATTGGTAATTTGTGATTTGTAATTGGTCATTGAAAACTCGGCGACTCCTGGAGGCTCAAATTGCCAATTAGGAATTACCAATTACAAATCTCCCAGCGGCCCGATTCCCACAACCCACTGCGCGTGTGTAAAATGAAGTGTTAATTTCAAGTGCGGCGGACGCCCCGGCGACCTCCACTCCAGCAGGCCAAAAGCGGGCCCGCCGGGGACCCCGGATCTGCCCCGCTGCCTAGAATTCCGAGCAGAGTGAAGGAGAAGTAAACCAGCAATGTCGATTCCAGCAACCCAACTCCGTCCCGGCATGATCATCAAGCACAACAATGACTTGCATTCCGTGTTCAGCGTCGAGCACCGCACGCCGGGCAACCTGCGCGCTTTCATCCAGGCGAAGCTTCGCAACCTCCGCACCGGCGCCATGTTCGAACACCGTTTCCGTTCGCCAGATCCGATCGAGAAGGTCAACGTGGATGAGGTCAACATGGAGTTTCTCTATAGCGACGGTGACGACTACTACTTCATGAACACGGAAAACTACGAGCAAACTCACCTGACCCGCGACACGCTTGGTGACGCAGTGGATTACCTGACGTCGAACCTGCAGATTAAGGTTGAGTTCTTCGATGGCAAGGCTGTGGGTATCGAGTTGCCGCAGACCGTCGTTTTGACTGTGATGGAAGTCGAACCCGGCCTCAAAAGCGCAACCGCATCGAGCGTAACCAAGCCGGCGAAAACCGAGACCGGCTTAATCGTGCAGGTGCCGCCGTTCATCAACGAAGGCGAGAAAATCAAGGTGGACACAGCGGAAGGGACGTATCTGTCGCGGGCGCAGTAAGGTCTAAGGTCAGAGGTCAGATTGCAGAGGTAAGAACCTTCGGATTTTTCAGCTCTGCAATCTGACCTCCTCAATCGATGGCTTCCACAAACGATCAATCTCGCGCCCACGCTCGCCGCTTTCTCGTGCGCGGACGTGTCCAGGGCGTTGGTTTCCGCTGGTTTGTCGAGCGCGAGGCGCACATCCTGGAAATTGCCGGATGGGTCCGCAACAATCACGATGGCAGCGTCGAAGTCCTGGCAATGGGAACGCGCGAACAGCTGTCCGGATTACGATCGCGTCTACGGGAAGGACCGCGCGCGGCGCGGGTGGATGACGTCGAGGAATCCGAGGCCGAACCGGTTGCAGGACTCAATTCGTTTCAAGTGCGAGGAGCTTAACCTTAGAATGCAAACCAAGATGTCGACCCAGATGCCGAGCAAGCCACTAGATTGCGACTGGTTGAAGAAGCTGATCCGGGAGGTGCCCGACTTTCCGAAACAAGGCATCCTATTCTACGACATCACCACGTTGCTGAAGGACAAGCTCGGTTTCGCGCGCCTGATTGACGCGCTCTCGGAGAACTATATCGGCAAAGAGATTGACCTGGTGCTCGGCATGGAGGCGCGCGGATTTATCTTTGGGCCAGCGCTCGCCTACCGGCTGAATGCGGGATTCGTTCCTGTCCGCAAGCCGGGGAAGCTGCCCGCCGAAACAGTAAAGATCTGCTACGAGCTCGAATATGGCAGCAATGCGCTGGAAGTTCACAAAGACGCCATCGGAAAAGGTCAGCGGGTTCTGATCGTGGACGACCTACTGGCCACGGGCGGAACGGCCGCCGCGACTGCGGAACTGGCCAGTGGGCTGGGCGCGCAGATTGCTGGACTGGCGTTTGTGGTCGAGCTCGATTTCCTGAAGGGCCGCGAGAAGCTGACGAAGTACGACGTGTTCTCGCTGCTGCACTATGATCGCTAATGCCTGATTCGCTAATACCGATGGTAGCGCTCGCGGAGGCAACCGGGTGCGCGCTGGTAAATTCTCTTGGCCTGCGATTTTACTTCACCAGCTCATTTCAGTAGGTGTTCCACGGCCCGGAACAAACCTTTCCAAATCGTCAGGCTGATGACCAGCGAGACGCCATAGGAGAGGATCACAATCCAGTTCCAATGAACGCGCCTTTCCGGCTCATGGGTCCACATCGGGGAGGGCTCCTCGTTACGCCTATGGCGGAAGCAATCATCCGACCAGTCTCTCTCCCGCGCAAGTAATTGAAAGTATTCCCTGAACCTCAACGGGCTGGTCGTCTAAGTGGGTGAAATAGCCACGTTCCCAATAAATTCGCTCTCAATCTCGCCACGGCATTCTTTTTCGCCCTCAGGTTCTGCACCACTATCCAGGTTCGCCTAGTATTTGGGCTGCCCGAAGAAGATGGTAATCTAGCTCCTGCTGATTACACGATGTATGGCCGCAGTCTTGAGTTCGATACCGCGTTCGGTGCAGCGCACAGTCAAACTTTTCCTGATCCTGACCTCCATATTGGTGGGTGACACAGGAGCCGCCGTTGATTCCAGTCCTCTCCCACCGTCCATCACGACGGCGCCTCTCTCGGTCGGCCAAGTCGTAAACAATCTCGTCCACAAAGATGAAGAGCGGGCGCAGGATCTGCGCCACTACGAATGCACCCGCGTTTATCGCCTTTCCTATCGCGGATTCCCGGGCGATCGCGAGGCTGAAATGACTGTGGCGGCGAGTTATGACAGTCCTTCTACCAAGAACTTTAAGGTCATCTCGCAAAAGGGATCGAAGCTGATCATCGACCGCGTTTTCAAACGGCTGCTGGAAAGCGAAAAGGAAGCCGCAGAGCCGGAAATGCACGCCCGCACGTTGCTGAACCGCGACAACTATGAGATTGCGCTGGTCGGCTACGAGAGCTCGGGCGCCAATTCCTCGGGCGTCAGTTCTTCGGGCCAGGGCAGCCAATACGAGCTCGCCGTCTTTCCGAAAGCGCGAAGCAAGTACGTCTATCGCGGCAAAGTGTGGGTCGATGGAACTGATTTTGCCGTCACACGAATTGACGCCGAGCCGGCCCTAAATCCTTCATTCTGGACGAAAAAAAGCGAAATTCATCATGAATACATGAAGGTGGAGAATTTCTGGCTTCCCCGGCGCAACGAGTCGGTAAGTTACATCCGCCTCGGCGGGCGCGCCACGCTGACGATTGAATACAGCAACTATCGCGTGACCGATTCGCGACTATCGGGGAACGCCCCCAAAGCGTCGACTTCGACCGTGGGCGCACACTAGTTCGCCTTCATCGACTCGCATTCATACCCAACTTGCGGTAGTACAATCCCGCCATGGATAGCCTGATCCAGCCGAGCGCAAATCCTACGACGGAGCGGCCGGAGTCCAGCCTGCGTCCGATTCTTATCGGGATCGTCATCGTAGGCGTGGTAGTCGGCGTTCTCGCGCTGATTTTCCGCAGTGAGGAGAAAAAGCCTGCTACGCCTCCAGCGTATGCCGCGAACCTGAAATTCTCGGACATGAAGACCAGTGCCGCGCAGAATTTTGTGGGCGCAACCGTCAGCTATATCGATGGCGTCATTACGAACACTGGCGATAAAACCGTGATCCATGCGGTGGTCCAGGTTACGTTCAAAGACGACATGGGGCAGACGGCGCAGCGCGAAGAGCTTCCCCTGCGCGTTCTGCGCACCGGTGGACCGTACGACGAAGCGGTAGATTTCAACCTCTCACCGCTGGCGCCCGGCCAGAGCAAACCCTTCCGCCTGACCTTTGAGAACATCTCGGCGCAGTGGAACCACGTCTATCCTGATCTGCAGATCACGCAGGCCAATACAAGATAGGCAGAGGTGCTGCGAGCCGGAACTGTGGGCTACGAGCGAGCGGGATGCTCGAATCTCGCACCTTGTGGCACTCTCCCTCCAGTACAATCTCCTCGTGCCAGAAGCAAAGCAATTCCGTCTTACGGAGTCCGTTAAAGCCGCGGGTTGAGCTTCCAAGCTGAGTCCGGCGGCGCTGGACACGGTGCTTGGGAAATTAGCCCGGCAACAGGACCCGAATGTGCTGGTCGGCTTCGACCACGCCGACGACGCCGGCGTGTATCTGCTTACGCCTGACACGGCGCTGGTGCAGACGGTGGATTTTTTCACGCCCATCGTAGACGATCCTTATACCTTCGGCCAGATCGCCGCGACTAACGCGCTTAGCGACGTCTATGCCATGGGTGGAAAGCCGCTTACTTCTCTCGCTCTCGTCTGTTTTCCCGAGAAGGGCGCTCTCGAAATTCTGGAGCGCATTCTCGCTGGCGGATTGTCCAAGATGATCGAGGCTGGATGCACGGTGGTCGGCGGACACAGCATCCGCGACGAAGAGACGAAATTCGGATACTCGGTCACTGGAGTGATTCATCCGAAGCGCGTGCTGGCCAATCAGGGCGCGCAACCGGGTGATCGTTTACTGTTCACCAAGGCGCTGGGTACGGGAGTCATTTCAACCGCAATCAAAAGAGGCGTCGCCAGACAGGTGTGGATCGATGCTGCCGTGAAGTCGATGACAACTTTGAACAAGACCGCGGCCGAGGTGATTACTGGCGGGCACCCGGCCAACGACCAACGACCAACGGCTAGCGGCGCCTTTGCTGTCCACGCCCTTACCGACGTCACCGGCTTTGGCCTGATCGGCCACGCTCGCGAAATGGCGCTGGCATCGAATGTCAGCCTCGTCTTCCAGTCCGCCAAAATTCCGGTTCTCGAAGGCGCGCTCGATTGCATCCGCGCCGGCTACATTCCTGGCGGCCTCAAAGCGAATCGTGATTTTGCCGAATGCCTGGTTGGCTACGATGCGGCGGTGCCCGACGATATCCGCACGCTGCTCTTCGACCCGCAAACCGCGGGAGGATTGCTGATCTCGGTTGCCGCCGAAGATGCCGGCACGCTCACGCGGGCGCTGCAGCATGGCGGCGTTCCCGCCGTAGAAATCGGCCAAGTGATACCGCGCACGAAGCCTTTAATCCTTGTCACTTCTTAATTAGTGCGTTCCCTGCTAACGTACGTTGATGAGTTCCCAGATGTGGGCCAGGTGGTGGTCATCGTGCTCGGCCACAAAGTACAGATGGTCCACCAGTCGCATGGGTATTTTCAGCCGCGGATGGAGAGAGGCGCGGGCAAAAATAGCGGGATCGATGTTCTCGACCCGGCTCACCAAGCGCGAGCGGGCGCTTCGGAATTCGGCCAGGATCTCATCGATCGGGCGCTGGTTATGTCGCGCTTCGCTGGTCTTCCGATTGCTTAGGTCAGCCACGGTAAGCTGCGATGCTTCGGTGAAATAGTCATCGACGCGCGCCATCCATAGGGGTTCGAGATCCAGCAGATGCCCGGCATGCTCCTGGGCCGACCATTTTTCGTTTTCGCCCGGTTTCCTAACCAGGACCTCATGAGCAGCACCGCGGGCAACCTCTTCCAGCCGAGCCGGCGTGCCTCGCAAACGCGCGCACAGGTTCGGATGCTGCTCCACCGGAAACGTGAAGTCAAACTTCCGTTCAAACCAAATCGGCGGTCGATTCATGGCTGCAGGCGAATCAAAATTATGTCTTCCTACAAGATGCCAAAGCAAGCGGAGGCGGCGCAATTCGTGGAACACTTGCGGGCCGTCGGAGCCTTCTCCGCAGCTGTTGCATCTATACACCCAAATCGTGGACCATTAATCGTGGGCCATTAGTTTTCAAATATCTAGCCACCTTTTTTGTTTCTGCGAAAGGAATCCTTGAATGAAAACTCGCACTCTTGGACGTTCTGGTCTCAAAGTCTCCGCCATCGGCCTGGGTTGCATGGGCATGTCGGAGTTTTACTCTGGACGCGATGACGCCGAATCGATGGCGACCATTCATCGGGCGCTCGAACTTGGCATCAACTTTCTCGACACCGCCGATGTCTACGGGCCGCACAGGAACGAAGAGCTCGTCGGCCGCGCGATCAAGGGCAAGCCGCCCAGATCGTGCTGGCCACAAAATTCGGGATTGTCCGCGATCCCAGCAACCCGCAAATTCGCGGCGTCAGCGGCAAGCCCGACTACGTGAAGAAGTCGTGCGAAGGAAGTTTGAAGCGGCTGGGCGTCGAACATATTGACCTCTACTATCAGCATCGTGTCGACCCGGATACGCCGATTGAGGAAACAGTTGGCGCGTTGGCGGAACTCGTCAAGGAAGGCAAGATCCGCCATATTGGCTTGTCAGAAGCCGGAGCCAACACTCTGCGGCGGGCTGTGAAGGTGCATCCTATCGCCGCGCTGCAGACCGAGTATTCGCTTTGGACGCGCGAGCCGGAGGACGAAATCTTGGCGTCCTGCCGCGAACTTGGCATTGGTTTCGTAGCTTACAGCCCGCTCGGACGAGGCTTTCTTACCGGCCAATTCAAGACGTTCGAAGACTTGGCCGCTGACGATTATCGTCGCTTCTCGCCGCGCTTCCAGGGCGAAAACTTTCAGAAGAATCTCGATCTCGTGAAAAAAGTTGAAGAGATTGCGCGCGAGAAAAAGTGCCAGCCTTCGCAGTTGGCGCTGGCGTGGGTGCTGGCGCTGGGGGACGACATTGTTCCGATCCCCGGAACAAAGCGGCGCAAGTATCTCGAAGAAAACGCCGCGGCGGTGGATTTGGGACTGACTGCGGATGACCTGCGCCGCCTGAACGGAGTGTTTCCCTTGGGCGCGGCTTCGGGATTGCGCTATCCGGAACACATGATGAATCTGATCAACGGGTGAGAAATAGGCTTGTGTGGAGGCGGAGCTTTGGCCGTCCCCATATGGTGCGATGGATGTAGCCTAACCACCCAGAAGCTCATTCACCTCGGCGTAATGTATAGCCCCTTCCATCGCGGTATATGTTCCGGAGGTTTTCAGCTCCTGCGCGATTCTTCCCAGCAGTCCGAGCGTGGCGCGGATGGGGCCCGATCCTACGCTAACGCGAGCCACTCCCAGCTTTGCCAGCTCCGGAATCGAGGGCGTTCCCAGCCCGGCGAGAATGTTGAGTGGACACTCGACGGCTTTCGCGAGCCGTGCAATCGTCTCGGCATCTTTGAGTCCCGGGGCGAACACGCAATCGGCGCCGGCATCGCGAAAGGCAAGCAGACGCCGCAAAGCTTCGGAATAGTCGGCGTCTGGATTGCCTCCCGCCAGCAGGTAAACGTCGGTGCGTGCATTGATCACAATTTGCGCTCGCAGCTGCACGGCAGCCTCACGCGCCGCCCGGATCTTTTCGACCGCCAACTCTAACGAGCTTAGAGGCTGATCCTGACGGCCGCTCGCATCTTCGAGGTTCATTCCGACGACGCCCGCCTGAATCAGTTCGCGTGTGGTCTTAGCAGCGTCTTCCGGAGTGGAACCATATCCCGACTCGACGTCAGCGGTCACAGGCACATGAACGGCGCGAGCGATGCGGGCGATGCGAGCGAGCATTTCCTCGCGTGGAATGCGTTGGCCGTCGGGATAACCCAGCGAAAAAGCTATACCGGCAGATGTCGTTGCAATCGCGGGGAAGCCAGCTTCCTCGAAGATGCGGGCGCTAGCTACATCCCACGCGTTAGGCAGGATGAGCACAGCCGGTCCGCGATGGAGCTGCCTGAACTGAATCGCTTGGTTGGCCTGGAACTCCATAATCTATCTCTTTGGCTTCTTGCTTCCGGCCGCGTCAGTTGCCGCGAGCTTTTTCGCGCATGCGCTTCAAGAAGCTGGGGACGTGGACCACGGCTCGCCCCACCGTGCCGCTCCCGATCTCCTGAGTGCCATCGTGAGCGCGAACGCGCATGATATAGAAGCGACCGTCAAACGATTCCAGTTCCGCTTCGGCGTGAATTCGCATGCCGATCCCGCTGGCGGCGCGGTGTTCGATGTGGATTGAGATGCCCACCGTGATTTCTCCCTCATCACAAAACGGTTGCAGCGCGTCGAAGCAGGCGGTTTCCATCAGGCGAATCATATCCGGAGTCGAATACACGGGTGGCAATTCCGGATGATGGGCGGAGAGTGTGTGCCTCAACTCGACGGTTTCAGCCGCCTCGCCGCGCACGCCGATGGGAATGGGTCGGGCCATTCTTCCCTAAAAACGGGGATTGCAGACGCAAGAAGCAAATGGCAGCAGAAAACGGCCCTCAAGGGTCGTCAGATTTCGGAGAACTTCCGGTATCGCTACAGCGACCCCCCGATTCGAAACCAAATCTTCCGAAACTACGCTGCCACCTGTTCCGTCCGCCGCGCCTCGAAGCCGTCCAGCACGCGCCATAACGCTTTGGCGGCATTCTCGGCGGCCGCCAATGCTTTTTCGGCCGTCTCCGGATTGGTTTTGACCCGTTTCTCGAGCTGATCGCGCCACACATTCGCGTGGTGCAGGTCGGCGATGGCGTGCACCGTGAAATAGCCGCGGGTCTTCTGATCGGCGCCGTAGAGTTCGCGCAGGACGCGATCTTTTTCCTGCGCCAAGTGTGGCACCTGCGATTCGTAGGCATAGAAAGCCGCCAGCGCCTCCTCCGGAGTTCCCTCACTGGCGACGCGGTGGAACCAAGAGATGAGCTTGCGGACTTCGCCAACCGGCCGCCGTTTCGGAATGCGGCCGCCACCGACACCTTCGACAAAGTCGAGCCACAGCTCGGAGTGCGAACGTTCGGGCTCGCCGAAAGAGTCTTCGCCGCCTTTCTCATCGGTCATGTTGGCGAGAATGGCGCGGCGCAGCTCGCCTTCTTCCAGCCGGACACCCAGCTGCGCCAGATAGCCGGGGAAGGCTTCCACGTGAGGGTAGTAATCCTCGGCGTATTCGCGCAGATCGTCGCGGGTCAGTTCGCCCTCCGACCAGGCTTTGTAAAAGGGATGGCAGAGCAAATTGTAGGGATGAATGCGTTCCTCGAGTAGAGACACAAATGCGTTCGTTTCCATAATTGGCGTTTCCATGATTTGCCTCGGTACCCTTTAACTATACGGTCGGGACTGGCGGATCACAAGAGCGCCTTTTGTTTCTAAGCGGCTTGTTGCAACAGAAAGATAATACACAACTTAGCATGGATCCAATGGCGAGAGCCTACGCTCGATGGGTTAGGCGGGAATCGTGGTTCTGGGTCGGACGTTCTTTAGGCTTGCTCGGAAATCTTCGACTGGGCCGAGCCTGTTGCTATGGGGCGGGTCCTGTTGTTTACGGCACGGATGGTTTGGAGGAAAGTGCGGCGCAGCTTTGCCTCGTAAGATTTTCTCCCGACCGCGTCATGCCCGCCTACCACGCCGCTGTGCTCTGGGTCACATCGTCCCCGCTGCCGAGGCCGCAAAATAGCGGAGGACGGAGGGCGGAACTATGCAGGGCAACGACAAAGTCATTGAGCAGTTGAACTCGGCTCTAAGCGCGGAATTGACGGCGATTGTGCAGTACATGACGCAGTCAGAGATGTGCCAGAACTGGGGCTACAAGCGGCTTGGCGAGCGCACGAAGGTGCGGGCCATCGAGGAGATGAAGCACGCGGAAGGGCTGATTGAGCGCATTATCTTTTTGGACAGCACACCCACAGTCGATGTTGGATTGAAGCCTCAACTTGGCAGCAAAGTGCAGGAGCAAATGGAGATTAATCTCAAGGACGAGCAAGATGCGGTGCGCCAATACAACCAGGCTGTGAGGGTTTGCGTCGAGGCCAAGGACGACGGCTCAAGGGCTTTGTTCGAGCGCATGATTCAGGACGAAGACCGGCACGTGGACTACCTGGAAGCTCAGCTCCATTCCATCAAGGAAATGGGCATTGCCAACTACCTGGCGCAACAGCTGTAGGGCAGCGAATAGCCTTCCATCGCTCTGTCGAATCGAAGTGATAGATTGATTGATCGCTTCCGCACAAGGACGGTTTCGATGGCGATTCCACTTTCCAGTGAAATACGGGTTTTACTTGATGGTCCCAACTTCGCACATCTGGCAACGCTCATGACGGACGGCTCACCGCAGAGTGTACCGGTCTGGGTGGGGCGTGAAGGTGACCTTATCCTGATCTGTACCGGGGAAGGCTCACTCAAAGCGAAGAACACGCGGCGCGATTCGCGGGTCTCGCTCTCGATCGTCGATTTCCACGACCCTTACAAGGAGGCGCAGCTTCGTGGCCGCGTAGTCGAGCGCCGTCCTGATGGCGATTTCAAGTACATGGACGCCATCTCGCTCAAGTACATCGGGAAGCCTTTTCCCTTCCGCAGCCCAGAGGGACGAGTGGCGCTGGTGATTGAGATCGAGAAGGCGCGATACACCAAGCTGCCTTTTGAACATACGCCGCCCAAGTAAGACTCTCCGCACGGCAACCTATTTGGACGGCGCGATCTTCCGCGACCACTTTCTTGCCGGTGGGAAATGCGGTAGCGTATCATCGTGGCGCGGAACCGGATCCATCCCATCCTGGAAGTGACAATCGTCGTAGCGGCAATCGTAGTCGCGAAAATCGTGCCGAAAATCGCTGCGGGAGCTGGGGTTGGGGTTGATCCCCATTGGGGGACGCTCTGTGTCTGACTCGGCCTCCACATTACACGCGGGCGATGTCGTCGGCAATTACAAGATTCTCGGCCTGGCCGGAGCCGGCGGCATGGGCGTGGTGTATCGCGCGCTCGACGTAAAGCTGGAGCGCACGGTCGCGCTGAAGTTTCTTCCCGAGCATCTCGTGTCCAGCAGCGACGACAAAGAGCGCTTTCTGCGGGAAGCGCGCTTTGCCTCTTCGCTCGACCATCCCAACATCGGCGTGATCCACGGGTTGGAGGAAACCAGCGACGGGCGTTCGTTCATCGTGATGGCGTATTACGCGGGGGAAACGCTGGCGGGAAAAATGCGCCACGGTTTGCTTCCCCTGGCGGAGGCGGTGGACATTGCCATCCAGATGGGGGAGGGACTGGCGGCGGCTCATGCGGGTACGGTGGTGCATCGCGACATCAAGCCTTCGAATGTGATCCTGACCCAGAGTGGCGTGGCGAAGATCGTGGACTTCGGGCTGGCGCGGCTGGCGTCGACGGGCAGCACGCAGAGCATGAGTACGGCGGGGACGATCGGGTACATGTCGCCGGAACAGACGGTCGGGAAGTTCGTGGACCAGCGGACCGATATATGGTCGCTGGGTGTTGTGCTGGCGGAGATGGTCACGGGGAAGAATCCATTTTCGCGGGAAACCCCGGCGGCGACAATTTACGCGATCCTGAACGACCCGCCGCTGCCGATGGACGAGATTCCGCTCGATCTGTTGCGCGTGATTTACCAGGCGCTGTCGAAAGAGCCGGAGACGCGCTATCAGAATTGCCGCGAGCTGGTGGCCGACCTGAAGGATGTCCGCAGCCGGATCGAGCCCGAAGCGGCGGCGCAGACCGCCAGTCGGCCGGGCTCCCGGTCATCGGCATCGCGGCAACCGTCATCCCGACCGTCACCATCCCGGCCATCGACTTCAACTGCCTCGGCACTGCGGAAGCAGATTGAGCAGGCCTCGCGTCCGGTGTGGGGATCGGCAGCTGCGCCGGCGTCGAGGTGGAACCGTTGGTTGGCCGGAGCGGGCGTAGCGGCGGTGGTGCTGGCGGTGCTTTCGTTTTTGCCGCCGGTTCGCGACCGCGTGTCGGGGTGGTTCAGTCGCCCGGAAGATCACATTGCGGTGCTGCCGTTTGAGAATGTGGGCAGCGATCCGGCGAATGATGAGGTGTCCGCCGGACTCATGGACAACTTGGCCAGCCGTTTGACGAACCTTGAAGCGGGCAAGCAGTCGCTCTGGGTGATACCGGCGAGCGAAGTGCGGCGACAGAAGATCAACGATCCGGCGTCGGCGCTGCTTCAACTGGGAGCCACGGTTGCGGTGGAAGGCAGTCTGCGGCGCGACGGGCAGACGATCCATTTGACGGTGAATCTGATCAATACGAAGAACCTGCGACAGATGGGCTCGGTGACGTTGGAAGATCAGGCGGGAGACTTCTCCTCACTCGAAGACGAAGCCGTGGCGCGCATCGCCAAGCTGATGCACATTCAGGTGACGCCGGAGATGCTGCGAACTGGCGGCGGAGCGGTCAATGCCGGCGCCTACGAGTTGTACCTGAAAGCGCTCGGCTACACCCAACGCTATGACAAGGCAGGGAACCTCGACTTGGCGATCGCGTCGCTCGACAATGCCGTGAAGCAGGATCCTCGCTTCGCCTTGGGGTTCGCTCAGCTTGGCGAAGCCTACCGCCTGAAATACCAGTTGGACAAAGACAAAAAGTGGATCGATGAAGCTCTGGAGAATTGCCAGAGGGCGCAGCAACTGGACGATCGTCTGCCGGCGGTCTACGTGACGCTCGGGCACATTCACCGGGCCACGGGAAAATACGAACTCGCCTTGCAGGAGTACCAGCGCGCGTTGCAACTCGATCCGCGCAATGCGGACGCGATCAGCGGCCTGGCCAGGTCCTACGACGCCGCGGGACGCACCGCCGATGCCGAAGCTGCCTTCAAGAAGGCCATCGCGCTTCGTCCCGATTCCTGGAATGGCTACAATTCCTACGCGGCTTTCCTGAATGACCACGAGCGCTACGACGAGGCGGTTGCGCAGTTTCGCCATGCCATCCAGCTCACTCCCGATAACGCCGCGCTCTATCTCAATCTAGGTGCGGTCTACTCCGACATGGGAGACAAGCACTACCCCGAGGCCGAGCAGATGCTGCGGAAATCGCTCGCCCTTGAGCCCAGCTACGGGGCCTACGCCAACCTTGGATATCTATACATGCAGCAGCAGAAGTATGCCGAGGCCGCTGCCGCGACGGAGAAAGCCCTGCAACTGAACGACAAGGATTACGTCGTGTGGGGCAATCTGATAGGTGCCTACGAAGCCCTCAAAGACGAAGAGAAAGCAGGCCGGGCGCGCGACCGTGCCATCCCCCTGCTCGAACAGGCAGCCCTTGACACCCCGCGCGACGCCACGGTGCAGGCCAGGCTGGGGTTGTTTTACGCCAAGAAAAAGCTTCGCGACAAGGCCATTTCTCGCTTACAATCGGCGCTCGCGCTTTCGCCCGACGATTCAAACGTTCTGGCAACCGTCGGCAGAGCCTATGAAGACCTGGGCGATCGCACCCAGGCGTTACAGTTCATCGAAAAGAGCCTGCAGAGAGGTTATGACCTTGCAGACCTGAAGCGGGCTCCGGACCTGCAAGGATTGCTCTCGGATCCCAGTTTCAGGCCGAGCGGTAAGTAAGCAAATTCAATTTGAAAAGGAGCCAGCCATGGCCGCACGCGTTATTCCCTTTGAAGACAATGTTTCAGCTAAGGGCATCAGCATCACCGCTACCGACACCACGCCGGAGGGTTGCATCCTCTCGACGACGCAGAACGCTGTCACCTTCACCAACAATTCCGGATACGTGATCGACGTTAACTTTAACCCCACGGGTATTTTCACGAACTTCACTCTACCGGACCCGAACACTGGGAGCAATGTCAATACTCAGCCGGCGCCGAACAACATCGCCGTGAACTACAACGTCACTGTGAACGAAACCCCGCCAGTAACAAACGGGCCGTTTTCCATCCAGACGGGGACCGGCTACATGCAAGTCGTGATTAGCACCATCGGGGATCAAATCACGTGCGCTCCAGACGAAGTGGCGATCCCACTCGGCGGCAATCTGATGATGAGTCCCGCCACTAGCAACGACAGATACCCGGTCGGTTGGGGGGACGATGGCGACCCGTTTACACCACCAATAACGAGCGTGGACAATACGTCCCACACGGACAATCCTGCAGATGGGACTGGAGAGTTTCCCTATGAAGTCGGGGGACCCGGCCCGAACAACATCCCAGGCGGGGGGAAGGTAATCATCCAGAGTACGTAGCGCTGCGGGTAACCCAACCCCCTTGACGTTGTGCTGCGCTGGGGAATGGGAAGGCTGCGTTTCAAGAGCGAGCGGGAAGTGGTACGATCGCTGCACCGACAGGGGGAGTGTGTCTGAGATCATCCCCGAACGCTAGATGACCTGGATTCGCACCATTCCGTTCTCAGAAGCTGACGATGAACTGCGGCAGGCGATGGAGGCACAGAAGGCGCTTTATCCGCAGGAGTACGCGGTTCCGATCCATCCCGCCGAAGGCGGCGGCTCGCTCATCGTTGCCTCGCACTCCTTGATTCCGCAGGCGCTGTACCATGCCTTCTCGACCTTCGGCGCGCTCATGTCGCCGGACCTGCCGCTGCAGCGGCGTCATCACGAGATGATTACCACCATGGTCTCGGTGACCAACCGGTGCGTGTATTGAATCGAGTCTCACGCAGAGTTTCTGCGTCGCGTCACGCTGGATAAGGAACTGGTCGAAGCGCTGGAACGCGATTACACCACCGCGCCCATCACGCCGCAGGAGCGCGTGATGATCGATTACGTCGTCAAACTCACCAAAGACGCGACCAGGGTCGGGAAAGACGATCACGAGAAACTACGGGCGGCAGGCTTCGAGGATCGGGCGATCCTGCAGATCACGCTGATTGCCTCGTGGTTCAACTACATTAACCGCGTGGCCGACGCGCTGGGCGTGGGGCGTGAAGGCTAAGACGTGGAGCGTAAAACGTGCCCTCACTCGTTGGCCACCCGCCGGTGCGGTTTCACCGCCAGGCAGCGGGCGAAGATCGCCGACACCTGCGGAATCTCCTCTTCATTCAACCGGATCGCGCTGCCCAGCTTCTTCAACGCCGCATTCAGAGCGGCGGGCTGTGTGCCGGTCAGTTCCGTGAGCTGCTGCCACTCCCGCGCGACTGGAATGCGCTCGTCGGTTTCGGCGTCTTCGCAAAACTGATCGGCCGCCTCCGGAGGAGTTCCGTACTCGTCAGCGACATCTTCGTGGAAGTAGCCCCGCAGAAAGGCATGCAGCGCGGGAAAGTTGGCGGCGGTGATTTCCGGTTTCGAGTTCATGAGCGGCACTCCGGATAGGAAGTCAAAACGTAATAGTGATTGGGCCCGGCGTATCTTAGTACAACTAGCGCGTGCTCGCATACACGCGAGTGAATCTCGCCGCGATTCATGGTGCGGCCGATCGGAATGTCGCTGTCATAGTCCAGTACCAAGTTGGGGTGTCTCCCCGGCCGGTTGAGCCAGTTCTGGATTTGGTCCTGCGATTGTGCGATGGCCGCGCCCACGGCATGCTCAGCGGTCGACCGGTCGGTGTAAGTCGACGCGCCGGTAATGTCGCGTTCCCGCTCCAGGCGCTCGCGTAGTTGCTCCTCGGTCTGTCCCACATGCTTGCGCAGAATGTGCCCGCCCGCGGCCTCGTCCTGGCTGAGGTCGCGCGCGGGACCGTTCTTCGTGTGGTTGTCAGCGCGTGCTGCAATCGACGAAGACGGCGCTGAACTGGCGCCACTCGTGGAAGGCGGCTGGCACGAGATCAGGACGCACGTTCCCAGCGCGACCATGATGTGAATTGTGAAGATACGAAATGTAAGAAACCTTGTCATTCGACCCCAGATTACGGCACCGGAGCGCAGCTATCCATGTAAAGTTCTGGGAATTGTGCTACTAAACAGGGTGTGCGGGCAAGTGTGCTGGATTCGTTGGAAGATTTCGAGCGCTGGGGTGGCGATTGCGCCTACGTGTTTCCGCGAGGCTACCGTCATGAGCGTTGGAGCTATCAGCGCGTCGCTGGAGTAGCGTATCAGTTTGCGCGCGAGCTTGAGGCTCGCAGGATTGCTAAGGGCGATGCGGTGTTGTTGTGGAGCTCGAACTGTGCCGAGTGGGTCGCGGTGTTCCTCGGATGCGCGCTTTGCGGCGTCGTTGCCGTCCCTGTCGATGATGCGGCCAGTCCCGATTTTGCGCGGCGGATCAGTGCCGAGGTACGAACTCGGCTGGTGTTGTGTCCACACGAGCGGTCCGCTCTTTTTGAAAAGGCCGACAACATCGTCGCGGGAAGGATCGTAACAATCGACCCCGCCAATCTTGCAGTTGCCGTCGCAGAACATTCGTCGCAACGCTTTCGTCCCGCGCTGATTCAGCCTTCCGATCCGCTCGAAATTGTTTTCACGTCGGGCACCACGGCTGAACCGAAGGGGGTTGTGCTCACCCACGCCAACGTGGTCGGTAACCTGGTCCCGATCGAGACCGAGATTAAGAAATATCTGAAGTACGAGCGGCTGGTGCATCCGATTCGGTTTTTGAACCTGCTGCCGCTGAGCCATGTTTTCGGACAATTCTTGGGAATCTTTCTTCCGCCGCTGCTGGGCGGTACAGTGGTGTTCGAGAACACTTTCAATCCAACCGACGTTATGGCGACGATTCGCCGCGAACGCGTTTCGGTGCTGGTGGCCGTCCCGCGCATGATCGAATCGCTGAAGCAGAAGATTGAACGCGATCTCGACGTCGATCTCCCTAGCGACGACGCTGGCGTCGGCGAGAATTTTGCTGCGCGCTACGCCGCAGCTGCGAGCCAGCACTTTCTGCGGCGCTGGTGGACCTTCCGAGACCTGCGGCGCCAGTTCGGTTGGAAGTTCTGGGCCATGATCAGCGGAGGCGCCGCTCTTGATCGCGAGACCGAGGAATTCTGGCATCGCCTGGGATACGCCGTGGTCCAAGGTTACGGATTGACCGAAACGACTTCGCTGATCAGCTTGAACCATCCCTTCCATACCAGCCGCGGTTCCATCGGCAAGGTTCTGCCAGGGCGCGAAATCAGGTTGGCGGATGATGGCGAAATCCTGGTGCGCGGCAGCGGCGTGGCCAGCGGCTATTGGAACGGACGCGAACTATTGCCAGTTGCGGGCGATGAAGGTTGGTATTGCACCGGCGATCTGGGCGCGCTTGATGAGCAAGGCAATCTCTTTTTCAAGGGACGCAAGAAAGAAGTGATCGTTACGTCCGCGGGCATGAACGTTTATCCGGAGGATCTCGAAGCCGCTCTGCGACAGCAAAAAGAAGTGCGCGATTGCGTGGTCGTCGGGCTCGATCGCAGTGGAAATGCCGAGCCATGCGCCGTGCTGATTCTGCGCGATGCTCAGGCCGTTGATGTGAAGACAATCGTGCAGCGTGCCAATGAAACGCTGGCGGAATATCAGCGCATGCGCAGCTGGTTCGTTTGGCCCGACGAAGATTTCCCCCGCAGTTCCACGCAGAAGCCGCGCCGCAACGTGATTCGCGATGCGGTCGAGGCCGGTGTTCGCGGACAAGAGGTCGCGAGCGCGGTCAGCCCATTATCCGAATTGCTGACGCGAATTACCGGCCGCAGCATTCAAAACGTGCAGAACCTTGCGCCGGACGCGAATCTCGAAAGCGGCCTGGGGCTAAGTTCCCTGGAACGCGTCGAACTGCTTAGCGCACTCGAAGACCGCTACCAGGTCGACCTGAGCGAAACCGGGTTTGCGACAGCTGCGACCGTCGGCGATCTGGAAAAATTGCTGCAGGGTGAACGAAGTGGCCGGTGCGATGTTTCCGATCCTGAGCTTCAGCGGCGAGAGTTTCATTATCCTGCTTTTCACTATCCCCTATGGACGCTGCGCTGGCCGACCACTTGGCTGCGCCTGGTATCGCATTATTTGCTGGCGCGCCCGGCGATGTTTCTGCTGGGATGGCCGCGCGTTACCGGGCGCGAAAACCTGCGCGGCGTTCGCGGGCCACTGCTGATCGTCTCCAACCATGTTGCCGATGTCGATGTCGGCTTCATCCAGACGGCGCTTCCCGCGCGCATCGGCCACAGACTGGCGACCGCGACCGGCGGCGAAGCGCTGGAACTGCTGCGCTCGCCAGGTCCGGATCGCGCATGGTACTTGCGAACCTACAACCGTCTGCAGTGGACGCTCGGCGTCGCCCTACTGAATTTGTTCCCGCTGCCGCGCCAGTCCGGCTTCCGCAAGAGCTTTGCCTTCGCGGGAGAGGCCGTCGATCGGGGATACAGTGTGCTGGTTTTTCCGGAGGGAAAGCACACCGAAGACGGCAAGCTACTTCCGTTCCGCACCGGAGTCGGGCTGCTTGCCAACAATCTGCGCATTCCGATTCTTCCGATGCGGATTGATGGTCTGTTTGAAATCAAGAAGACCGGAAAGAAGTTCGCGGCGCCCGGAAAGATTCAAGTGCGCATCGGCAAGCTTGTGCAGTTTGCGCCGGAAACCGATCCTGCGGAAATTGCTCGGGCTCTGCAAGGGGCGGTTGAGAACCTCACGAAGTGACGTGTGGGCTGTGCTGGCAAGAGTGTTGTTTGCGTTGCGCCGGCACGGAGCCATTAATCGGGAGTGTAACCAAGGTAGTCTCCGTGGCCCTCGAACACTGAAGCCAATTTTGTTATGCGGAACAGCTCTTGCAAGCGTTGGTTCATCTTGATGAATTTCAGCCCACAATGCTGCCTCTTAGCGGACAAGTACAAGCCGATGATCGCACCCAGGCCAGAACTGTCCATGTAGCTCACGTCGGTTAAATCCAGGGCGACACAGTTACTCTCGGGCAGGAGACTGCGGACTGTCGTTTGCAGTAAGGCAGAGGTGCCCGATGTGATCCTCCCGCTGCAGCGGACGACGGTTTCCTCGGGAGTTCTTACGGTTTCTAAACTCAACTCTGGGATTGGGTTCGCGGCCATGATAGAGCCTCCTTCGTTGGGATGGGATTGCGGGTAACTGGCTGCGCTATTCGGAATCGACACGCCGCCCGTTCCGTCGAACTCAATCAGCAGGCGCAAGATTGGGCTCGGCTGAACGCCAATACAATACTCCGGGCGGCAGCAAAGTCAAGCCAGACTTGATCGGAAGCTGCAGGCCTTGGCTAAACCGGCAATAAATGTGCATGGTACCTCTGGGGCCGAGTCGCGGGGCGCGAAGCTTTCCTCGCCACGACATTCGCCAGTCAACGTTGTTGCCAACGAATCGCAGCAGGCTTGTGAGCCGTCCCTGTTCTTGTTGTTAACTCAGAAGCATTAACCCCTGTTTACCAGTACCCCCTTCCCCCTGATCTTCGGAATGATGCGATTAGGTGCCTCAGCGGCTAAAGCCCTAATTCAAAACAATGCAGTTGCCGCAGCGGTGAACCGCTGCGCCACCCAAAGTCAAGAGGGAAAAAGCACACCAGAAATACAAAAGGCCGGGCGATTGGGCCCGGCTCTTCTTGGTGAGAAACTGTCGATCGCTGAGTTGAGCTAGATCAGTTTCCCGTTAACCTCGTTTGATCTCTATGTATTAGTCGTGCGTTTTTACTCGTGCGCGAAAACTTACATCACCAGCGCTAGCCCTTCCAGTTCACGCTCCAGCACCGGCAGCGAACAGCCGGCCATTTCCACCCGCCCGGCGGCGTCGATGGCAGCGGTCTGCGAAACTCCGTAGCCGCGTCCCGCCAAAAAAACCTGCAGCAGTTCCGCTGCTTCGCGGGAATCCACCATGCCGCCCTGGATCAGGTCGTTTCTCAAGGCGCACAGCTCAGTCACCGTAAATCTCTCTTTCATGGCCATTCTCACCTTGGACCTCCCCACCGTTGCTCACTTAGATTCATCGGCAACCGGATTCGTTACATGCAATCCTAATGCCGTAACTTTGGTACACCATCAGGTACGGCTTCGTGGTTCCTTAAGTTCTTAGAACCCAAGATTTTGCAAAAGGTTGCGAGGTATTTATCGGCAGGCGGGCGGGAAACATAACAGCGGCAATGGTTGCAAGATGGACACTAGATTGACACTAAATGTCGTTTTGGGAGCGGGAGAAAACCCAACTTTGTCGGGGCTCGACCGGCTCCGGCTTCAGGCCGGGTCGTTTCAGGACGGATCGACAGTCGCGGCGTCCACCAGCATGATGGGGATGTCGTCCTGAATGGGGTAAACGCGGCGACATTGGCCGCATTTCAGACTTTGTCCGTTCGCGTTCAAGACCACGGGCATCTTGCAAACCGGACAGACCAGCATGGCGAGGAGATCTTGGGAAATCATAGAGACATCATTGTAATGCTGCACGATGTAATGCTGCACGCCGCAGAAGTTCAAAGGCAACTTCTTTGCGACGGGGCCTTTTCGGCTTCCCGCTCGGCTTCGCTCGAGGTCTCTGAACGGGAAGGCTCCGGGGAACACGAGGGAGTGCGATGCGATAGAATCGGCTTTCAATTTACCGTACGCCACAGCGAGGTGCGATGGCCGCAAAGATTCTCGACGGTACGAAAATAGCCGGTGAAATCCGCGCGGAAGTTACTGCCCAAGCGAAGGCGCTGGCCTCTTCGGGCGTGCGTCCTGGGCTCGCCGTGATGCTGGTGGGGCACAATCCCGCGTCGGAGGTCTACGTTCGCGGCAAGGTGAAAAGCTCGCAGGAAGTTGGCCTGTACAGCGAACAGCATACGCCCCCGGAAAGCGCGTCCACCGAAGAGCTGCTGGCGCTGATCGCGGACTTGAATGGGCGCGACGAAATCGACGGCATCCTGGTGCAGTTGCCGCTGCCCGCGCATGTCGATGCTAAGAAGGTGCTGCTGGCGGTCGATCCCGCCAAAGATGTGGACGGATTCCATCCCATGAACGTGGGCTATCTTTCCACGCAGCGTCCGGGGCTGGTGCCCTGCACGCCGGCCGGCGTCATGGAGATTCTGCAGCGCAGCGCGATTCCGGTCGCTGGGCAGGAAGCTGTGGTCGTCGGGCGCAGCGACATTGTGGGCAAGCCCGTCGCCATGTTGCTGCTGAATCAAAACGCCACCGTCACCGTCTGCCACTCGAAGACGCGCGACCTGCCCGAAGTTTGTCGCCGTGCCGACATTCTGGTGGCGGCGATTGGCCGCGCCGGCATGGTCACCCGCGACTACGTAAAGCCCGGAGCTACTGTAATCGACGTCGGGATCAACCGGATTACCGATCGAAAGGAATTCGACCGCCTTTTTTCAGGAAACAATCCGGGAGACAAAAAGCGTGAAGAGACATTTCTGGCGAAGGGCTCAACCCTGGTGGGAGACGTCCACCCCGAGGTCGCTGAAATTGCTGGCGCCATCACGCCGGTGCCGGGAGGCGTCGGACCCCTAACCATCGCCATGCTGATGGCCAACACGGTGAGGGCTGCAATGCTGCGGCGTGGACTCAGACATCCCGAGTTGATCCGGGTGTAAGAGCTGGGAGACAGCCGAACGCACATCGGAGCGAGCGGCGGACGACAAACAGCGAACGACCGACGGCCACCAACCAACGACGAATTTTACCGTGAGCATCGCTTGCTAAAACTCGGCTTGACCGGCGGCATCGCGAGCGGCAAATCTGTCGTCGGGGAGCTGTTTGTCAAACTCGGTGCGCATCTGGTCCAGGCCGATGCTGTCGCGCACTGGCTCATGCAGCCCGGACGGGCGGTCTATGAGGCAGTCGTCCGCCGCTTTGGCCGCGAGATCCTGAATCCGGACGGAAGCATCAACCGTTCCCGGCTGGGCGCAGCTGCCTTCGGCATGCCCGGCGGAGCGCCGCCGCGCGTCAAGGAACTTAACGAAATTGTCCACCCCGCTGTGATCGCGTATGAAAACGAGTGGATGGAAGAGACTGGCCGACGCGATCCGAACGCCATCGTCATCGTCGAAGCTGCCCTGATCCTCGAAGCGGGCGCCGCCGGCCGTTTCGACCGTTTGATCGTCGTGACTTGCCATCCCGAACAGCGCATTCTGCGTTTCGCTCGCCGCCTTGGAATTTCGGAAGACGCTGCCCGTGCTGAAGTAACTCGGCGCATGGCGGCACAGATCCCCGACGAAGAAAAAATCAAAGCTGCCGATTTCGTAATCGACAACTCCGGATCGCTCGATGCTACTGAGCAGCAGGTGCAGCGGGTGTTCGACGAACTGCGGCTGGCAAACAGACAACTTCTTTAGCTCCTGTTGCGGCTCGGCATGACCAGCCATTGCAACACCGAACTCACGATGCTCAGCACGATGGCGCCGATAAACGCCGCGAAGAAGTTTCGCACGTAGAATCCGTTGACCAACGCAGCCGCCAGTTCCAGCATGAGGGCGTTGATCACTAACCAGAACAGGCCAAGCGTTATGATCGTCAGCGGAAAGGTGAGAATCTTGAGCAGCAGGCCGATGGTTGCGTTAATCAGCCCGATGACCGCGGCTGCGATCAGTGCCGCCTTGGGCCCGCTGACGCTGATGCCCGGGACGAGGTGGGCCACGATCCACACGGCCAGAGCGCTTAGAATCCAATGGAGCAGAAGACGCACAATGAGCCTCCTTACAGTAATGACGAACGGTAATTGCAAACCCGTGATGATTGGACACTATACAACGTGAAACCGACTCGGGAAACCGGGTCAGAAAACAATGTCACAGAAAACCGTCGTTCAGAAAACTAATGCCGCGCGCCTGCTCGATCGAATGGGAATCCACTACGAGCTGCGGGAGTACGAAGTGGATCCCGACGACCTCGCCGCGGAAACGGTCGCGTCCAAAATCGGATTGCCGCCGGAGCAGGTTTTCAAGACGCTGGTGGCGCGGGTTGAAGGAAAAAGTAACCGCAACGGAATTGTTATGGCGGTGATCCCCGGCGATCAGGAACTCAACCTGAAGGCGCTGGCGGCTGCGGCGGGAGAAAGAAAAATTCAGCTTGTCCCGGTGAAAGAACTTCAGGCGCTCACCGGCTACATTCGCGGCGGAGTAACCGCGCTCGCTGCCAAGCGCGACTTTCCTGTGTACGTGGACGAGACCATCGAATTGTTCGATGTCGTTTCCATTTCAGCCGGCGTTCGCGGTTTGCAGATTCTGAT
>Ga0181523_10001379_pt1 | contig 25857 bp, 23 predicted proteins | sample PEATcosm2014_Bin_43_FD_119752 | JGI IMG/M metagenome (GOLD analysis project Ga0181523, IMG submission 119752) | Peatland microbial communities from MTU Mesocosm Facility, Houghton, MI, USA - PEATcosm2014_Bin05_30_metaG | ecosystem: Environmental > Terrestrial > Soil > Wetlands > Peat | place... | reverse complement strand
GGTACCCTGCTCGTGCCGGTATTCGCAGATCGCCTGGGTAATTGCGAGGATGTGCGCTTCGTTAAATGTGCCGCGCAGGGGCGAGCCACGGTGTCCGCTGGTGCCGAAGCTGACTAGCTGGTTGGGATCATTCAAGTCGGGACGCCGCTCGAAATATTCCTTCTCCAGGCGAGCCATGTCCACCAGCAACCACTTGGGCGCTGGTTTGCCTGCCAGCGGCGAAATGTTAGGTTCCCCTGTCAGAGACTGAGTTTCTAAAGTACTGGGCATGGTTCCACCTTCCAAATCTCGCTTGCGTATTCGGCAATCGAGCGATCGCTTGAAAACTTCCCGGAGCTGGCGACGTTCAAGATGGCTTTGTGCGCCCATGCGCCCGGTTCAGCATAGAGCGTGCCGAGCCGGTCTTGTGCATTGCAATACGAGGTCAGGTCCGCCAGATTCATATAGTGGTCGCCCTGGGTCAGAAGCGTATCGCGCAAGGGAGCGAATACTCCTGGTTCGTTGCGGCTGAAGTGATCAGAGAATATCAAGTCCAGGGCGGCTCGCGTCTCCGGTTCATTTTCATAGTGCCAATGCGGGTCGTACCAGGCGCGGCTGTTCTCGACTTGCTCCACGGTGAGCCCGAACAGGAACATGTTCTCTTCTCCGGCTTCCTCCGCCATTTCGACGGTCGCACCGTCGCGGGTTCCGACAGTCAGCGCTCCATTCATCATAAATTTCATGTTGCTCGTTCCGCTGGCCTCGTAACCGGCGGTCGAGATCTGGTTGGAGACATCGCTGGCTGGAATCAGCCGTTCCGCCAACGAAACGTTGTACTCAGGGAGAAAGACGACGTTGAGCCGGCCGCGCGCCGCTGGGTCGGCGTCAATCGTGCCCGCCAGGTTGTTGATGAACTTTATGATGAGCTTGGCCAGTTCGTAAGCTGGCGCCGCTTTACCAGCGAAGAAAAATGTCCGAGGCACGATCTTCATGCCGGGATTTTCCCGCAGCCGGTTATAAACGATCACAATCCGCAGCGCATTCATCAATTGCCTTTTATATTCGTGAATACGCTTGATGTGGCAATCGAAGATGGTATCCGGATCCACGACACGCCCCGACGTTGACTTGAGCCAATTGGCAAACTGCACTTTGGACTCTCGCTTTGACTTGAGGAAACGCTCGCGAGCATTGGAATCCTCCGCGAACGGCTTGACCTGTTTGAGCAGGCTAAGATCCGTAATCCAGCGATCTCCGATGACTTGAGTGATTTCGCGGGCCAGCGCGGGATTGGCCTCGCGCAACCAGCGCCGGGGCGTCACTCCATTTGTCTTGTTGCTAAAACGCTCGGGAAACATTTCCGCAAGATCTTTGACCGTTGTGGTTCGCAGTAGCTTGGAGTGGACAGCAGACACTCCGTTGGTGCTGTGCGAGCCGACAATGGCAAGGTTGGCCATCCGGATTTTGCGCGGGCTGCCTTCTTCCACCAGGCTCACGCGCTCGACGCGCCCCTCGTCGCCGGGGAAGCGAGCGCGAACTTCATCGAGCAGCCGACGGTTGATCTCGTAGATGAGCTCCAGGTGACGAGGAAGCAGTATCTCAAACCACGCCACCGGCCATTTCTCCAGAGCCTCGGGCAGCAAGGTGTGATTTGTGTACCCGAGCGTCTTCTTCGTCAGGTCCCAGGCCTGGTCCCATCCCAAGCGTACATCGTCGAGCAAGATTCGCATCAGTTCAGGGACCGACATGGAAGGATGCGTGTCATTGAGCTGAATTGCGGCTTTCTCGGGAAACTTTTCCCAATCCGAGTTGTGGCGCTGGAAACGGCGCACCAGGTCGGCCATGGAACACGCGACCAGGAAATATTCCTGCAAGAAGCGCAGTCCCTGCCCCTTCGTCGTAGAATCGTCAGGATACAGCACGCGGGTAAGCGACTCCGCTTGGAGAGTTTCTCCGAGTGCGCCCACGAAGTCTCCGGTGTCAAACTTCTCAAGATCGAAATAATCGGACGCCGCCGCGGCCCAGAGCCGGAGCGTGTTGATCGTCTTTCCACCATAGCCCACCACGGGACGATCAAACGGGATACCGATCAGGCTTGACGGACGGTCGGGGATAACTTGAAAATTGCCCTGTTGCAATTTGAATGAGACGTTCAGCTTGATTTCCACCCTCTCGTGGAGCCGGGCAATCTCCCAAGGATCGCCGTAGCGGAGCCAGTTGTCGGGATTCTCTTTTTGCCAGCCATCTACGATCGATTGCTTGAACATGCCGTACTCATAGCGCAAACCATAGCCGGTGCCCGGGAGCTGCATGGTCGCCATCGAATCGAGAAAGCACGCCGCGAGGCGGCCCAAGCCGCCGTTGCCCAGCCCGGCATCTGGTTCCTGCTCGATCAATTCCAGCCAATCGATACCATGTTCTCGGGCTGCATCCGGCAAAAGCGGATCGAGCAACAGGTTGGTGATGTTGTTGGCCAACGAACGTCCGATGAGAAACTCCATGGATAGGTAATAGATGCGTTTGGCATTCTCTCGCTCATAAGTGTTCTTGGTCAGCACCCAACGCTCGGTGAGAATTTGTCGCACCGAGTGGGAGAACGCTTCAAAGCGCTCACGCGCACTCGCTGCTTTGGGATCGATCGCTCTGTCGAAAACCAGGTGCCGGTCATAAAAAGCGTTTTCCGTTCCGATAAACGGCATCGCGCCATAGCCGTACTGTTGCAGAAGTTCTGAAACATTAGTTGTGCTGGAGGTCATGGGAACGACTTTTGGGGAGCTTGGGGGCGCCACGCGATTGGTGCTCATAAGACGGTCCTTAGCTTTCCAGGTTGTGGAACGGTTCGTGTTCAACATTCAAAGCCACGCGAGTCAAGAGTACAGATCCTCGTCTGGCCCGAGCTCAATTCCTGACGCTAAAAGGTACGCACGCATGGCCTTTTCGGCCGCGAACCAATCAATTTCCGGTGACCCAAGCGGACTGCCTCTTTTTTCCCAGCGTTGATACGCGAGCTTTTGCACCAGTTCATGACGATCCTCGCCATAAAAATCGGTCAGTGGCTTGGGCCGTTGGCACGCGGTCTTCGGTTCTGGGCTGTTCAGTCACGGCACCCTAGTTTGCTCTTCGGCGCAAAAGGGGCATTGCGATGACTTACAGCGTTACCCGGTGATGAGCTGATGTTGAGGGTCATATGGTCACATGATTGCTTCCGTTGATTTAATGCGACAAAACCTGCGACTCTTGTCAAATTTCCATCTTCGACGCTCACCGCGCTTCGGATCATGCATACTCCTTTTGTATTCGCGCGTTTGACTCTCAAGAACTTCATACCTTTTGATTTAACTGACTGCCTTCAGGGTGCGGCTTTTGTGGCGCTCCGCGAGGCTGGCTATGAAACTGCGCGCACCGCCTCCACAATGATGCGTTCCACGGCGGTGCGTGTTTCTATCATCTGTTCTTGTTGCTCTTGCACAAATTTCGTTACAAGTTCAGACATGGCGCGATCCCCTTCACAAAAACTTTTCAAAGCCCGATCAACGTGCATCTCGGAGTATCGCGATTAAGCCAGAGGCGAAGGGACTAAAACAATCAGACGATGGTATCGACGATACCTTCGTATCAAGTGTGCGGGAGGAAGTTTGCTTCGCCTGGATCGATTTTCAGGACTGGCTGGATGGAGAAAAGCCGTAAGCCTCAGGCACGAAGCCACCGCAGTCGATACGAAAGTATGGGCAATACCATCGTCCAATTGCGCCGCCCATCTTGTTCTGGCTGAATGGTGACGGCTTTATGCCGCCGGGTGGTTTGTGTCACTCGAGCGACGATTTCGGATCGAAGTTCTAAGTTTCTTGCGATTGTCGTCGGCTATGTGTGCATTCGCTTTAACATCTTTGAGGTTCTTCGATTGCAAGGCGTCTGCAGAGAAAGGGAGTTCTGGATTCACGAAGGAGACCGCCATCCGTTTAATCCAATACCTGTGAGGCGTAATGACGAAAACGACGAGCTTTCAAATGGACATTCGCCCGCTCTTTACGGAGCGAGACATTCAAGGGATGAGCAAGGCGTTCAACCTGGGAAGTTACGATGACGTCAAAAAGCACGCTGGCGCCATCTACGATCGCATTCGTGGAATCGGCGGCGCCGTAATGCCGCCCCCACCACCAAAAGGAGAAGGTCCTTGGCAGCAATCTCGGATTGAATTATTCGCCAAGTGGATGGCGGACGGGTTCCAACCTTAGTTGGCCCCCAAGCGCCCAGGGCTGCTTCCGGGCTTACAATTTGCGCGCTGGAACGAAGGCTAAAGCATTTAGCTTCTTGTCAAATTGAGGGCTCAAGATGAGCGATCGCCAAAACTAAGGAGCAGTATTCTGGAGTGCGAGATCAAGAGATCCGTGCGGCACTGGATCAGCATTGGTCGGCGTCCGATGCCAACGATTTTGAAACGGAGCACCGCATCTATCACGAGGACGCGGTGCTGGAATACCCGCAGTCAGGCGAGCGAACCCGCGGTCGATGCAACATACCGAACCAACGCGCTAGTCAGCCGAGCAAAAAGCGGTTTACTGTCCGAAGGATCATTGGCGGCGGTGATCTTTGGGTCACCGAATTCATCCTGACATATGACGGCAAGCCGTCCTACACCGTCAGCATCATGGGGTTCAGGGGCGACAAGGTTGCGCAGGTAACACAGTACTTTGCGGATCCATTCGTGGCTCCCGCATGGCGCGCTCAATGGTTCGAACGGATGGACACATAATCTCGAGGCGCGAGAATTCGTTAGCGACGCCGCCATTTGCGGCTTGCAGCATAATTGTCGCCCGATGGAGGGACAAGAGATGGATTGGAAACGGTTGGTCCAGTTTGCGCTGCTGGGTAGCAGTGATTTGGAACAATATGCCATCCTTCTGGTACGCGTTTCGCTCGGGCTATTCTTCGCCATTTCCGGGGCAAACAAGTTGTTTGTCGCAGGCGGCACGAAACCTGTTTACGAAACGCTCGTTAAGGCCAAAGTCCCGTTTCCCCACCAGACCGCTTATTTCGTGTCGGGTGTCGAGTTCGTTTGCGGATCCTTGGTGGCCGTGGGGTTTCTTTCGAGTCCAGCCAGCGCGGCCTTATTGATCGATATGACTGTCGCCACCCTGACCAGCTCGCTTTCCACCTTGCCTAAAGGACTTTCGGCTCTTAATTGGCTCGACGATTTCCTTTACCTTCCGGAAGTCCTGTACGTGCTCTTCTTTATCTGGCTGATCTGCTCGGGTCCGGGAAAGTTCAGTGTCGATTACTGGCTCGCCGGCAGGCTACTGAGTTGATCGATTGGTTCAACAATCGGCGACGAAGCAGCTTGTTGCTAGACAAGATCTTGATGGTCATTACCAGAATTGTTCAGTCGCAGGACTGGCGCTAAGTCCTGCTTCGCGCCGTCAACGAGCGCACCCTCATAGATCGTTGCGTTCGAGCTCAGCTGTACGTCCGCTGGAATTGAAGACACTGCAGTCGATACGAAAGTATGGGCGATACCATCGTCCAATTGCGCGGCGAATCATGTTCTGGCTGAATGACGACAGCTATACGTCGGCGGGTGGTTTGTGTCACGCGAGGGACGATTTCAATTCGAAGCTCTAACTTCTTGAGATTGTCGCGGCCTATGTGTGCATTTGCTGCTACGAATGAACTACAAACGGCCGACGGCCATTGTCGGCTTTAATCAACCGCTTTCCGAGACTAAAAAGTACGGAGGAAAATTCCATGGCAACGAGGAACGCACCTGCCAAACTCACGCAGATGAACGCACCTACGAAACCCGCACAGATTCGCCTGGCCCGGCGGTCGCCCGCCTATTGGCGTGTCACGATCGACAATCCGCCGATCAACGTCATGGGTCCGGAAATGGTCAAGCAGTTCCAGGAAGTCATCGACGCTCTCGAGGCCGACGCGCAGGTCAGGGTCGTGGTCTTCGACAGCGCGCTCGACGACTACTTCCTGAATCACTCCGATTTCACGGCCAAACTTGAGGACCTCACCTCGCTGCCGGACGGTCCCACAGGCTTGCCGCCTTGGCCGGACTTTCTCGTGCGTCTGACCCGCTTGCCAGTCGCCTCCATCGCCCTCATCCGGGGACGTGCGACCGGCAACGGCAGCGAGATCACGCTGGCCTGCGACATGAGTTTTGCCAGCCGCGAGAAGGCCATCATCTCGCAATGGGAGGTGGGCGTGGGGATGGTCGCCGGCGGCGGCCCCATGGCTCGGCTGCCCCGACTCATCGGCCGAAACCGCGCCCTCGAAGTGCTCTTGAGCTCGGAAGACATCAGAGCAGACCAGGCCGAGGCCTGCGGCTACATCAATCGCGCCCTGCCCGACGCCGATCTAGATGCGTTCGTAGAGGCGCTCGCGACCCGGATCGCCAAGTTCGACAAATGGGCAATCGCTCAGACCAAGCGCCTCGTAAACACCAGCCTGCCACCGGATGTGGAGCTTGGCGCCGGATGGGATGCATGCATTGCTTCGCTCGGGCGACCTGCTGCCCAGGAGGAGATCAAGGCGCTGATGGCGCGCGGCTTCCACAAGCCGGGTGACGTCGAAAATCGACTCGGATACTTCCTGGGCCAAATCGCGCGCTAGGCCCGGCACTCGACGCGGTTGTGTCGAAATTGCAACAAGCCGGCCTAGCCGCTTACCAGTGCACTCGCGGAGCTTGTAATCACAGGCTCCGCAATTCTTCTGTTCACCGGAGCTCGCTGCCCGCGACGGGCGCTAGGCCAGTCACCGAACGTGGCCGTAAGGTCAAAAGAAGGATTCAGTTCAGAACCCCGCTGCTAAACTACAACCTGTGTTCGTAAATCGACCTGCGAGGGTGCGAGGTTTCGTCTCGCACCATCGCGGCGCCACCCTACGCTTTCTCGGGATCGGTATCATTTGATCCTCGTCGGGGTTTTGTTAATTACTGCCGCCCCTGCCTTGCTCACGACTTCGTCCTGGGAATCCGTGCCTCCCGAACAACCGATGGCGCCGATAATATCGCCCTGGTCGATCAGTGGAATACCGCCTCGAGACGCAATGATTCCATCGAACGCGAGCAGATAGTTGAGATGCATGAGCTGGATCCCATCCTCGAAGACCTTCGTCGGCCGCCGGAAGGTCACGGCTGCTCGCGCCTTGTGCTCCGCAATCCGAATGGAGGCGAGCATCGCGCCGTCCATTCGTTGGAAGGCAACTAAGTTACCACCGGAATCGGCTACTGCTACGTTCATTTTCCAATTCCGCTTCTTCGCTTCTGCCACAGCGGCTTGAACAACCGCCTGGGCTTGGTCCAGTGATATCGGAATCCCATAGGGCACATCGAATGGCATTTCGGCTGGGATGACATCAAGAGGATTCGACGCGAGCGATGCTTCGACGGCGATTTCTGCTGTGTTGCTTGACATAATGTTCCTCCGAAAGGCTACAAAGTATCTTCAAAGGCGTTTCCGAAATGCAGATTCTGATTGAACCTGCAGCATCACGGTATCAAAGCAGAAGGGTGGGCTTTCAACAATCAGACGATGGTATCGGTTGTATCTTCGTGCTGGTGGCCTTCGAAATTAACTGCGGTCGTTGAAATGGTCGAGGGCGATTTCAGCACATTGGCCGACCTCGATGAGGTAGCCGTCGGGATCACGCATGTAGCGGCGCCATTCCCCGCCGTTCGGAGATTTCCGTCTCTACTTCTGCGGGCCGAAGACCTCGCGACCAGCCCTAGCCAGCGGATTGTTGGGATGGGTTTTCGTGTTCACCGCCAATTGATTGCCGGCCGGATCCTGCCGGACGGATAAGGGACTACGACGGGATTGGGACGTCCGCTCGCGATTTTTGCTACTATTTTTCCGTGGGGACGGGGAAAATCGATTGATGTGCGAGGTGTGCACTCGATCGCTTATTCCTGACGTTGCAAAGGCGGTGAAAACTGCTTCCGCTATCCATCCGAATCAATGCCATGGGTCGTGTGATGCGCTGCGCCGATCGGCGTCAGTTTGCATCTCATCGCTTCCGACATTTGGGCATGGCGGGAATTCTGCTGTCAGCGTTCCTTTTTTCCAGTTGCCGTAAGCCCGCACAGCCCGTGAACATCACATTTTTCGATTCTGACGGCAGAGGAGTTCCTGGCGACCATCGGATGATTCCGGACGCCTACTTGCAGGAATTCACGCGAGAAACAGGCATTCGCGTCAACGATCTTCCAACGCCAGAGGACACCGGCTCAAAACTCGATCTGGCCATGGATTTGCTCCGCAGCGGTGCCCCGTCCCCTGACCTCTATGGTGTTGACACGATCTGGACCGGAATCATGGGTGACTACCTCATCGACCTGCAACCTTACTTTGCCTCAGAGATTTCCGCGGAGGATCGCGACATCATCGAAAGCTACATGGTTCAGGGGAAGGTTGTGGCAATGCCCAATCAGCCGCTTGGCGTGCAGGTTTTGGTTTATCGGACGGACCTTCTCGCCCGGTACGGCTACAAAACGCCACCCAGAACCTGGGATGAGCTTGAGAAAATGGCCGCCCGGATTCAGGCTGGAGAGCGCGCAAAAGGGAAGAAAGATTTTTGGGGGTTCGTCTGGGCCGGAGCGATCGCAACGGACAGCGAACAACTTACTATGGAAGGATTGGAATGGCAAGCAGCAGAAGGAGGCGGCCACATCATCGAGTCCGACGGGAAGATCAGCGTAAACAACGCAAACGCTATCCGGGCTTGGGAACGCGCGGCACATTGGGTAGGTTGGATCTCTCCTCCGAGCGTGGTTTCTTACACCGCTACGGACGCAGAAAATAAATTTTGGGTTTCCGGTGAGGCTGCGTTTCTGCTCAGCCACGCTATCGTGTATGAGATTTTTGCACAAGATAAGCCGTTCCGCGACCAAGCGGGAGTGACCAGCGTCCCTGCTGGGAAGAGCGCGCGAGTCGCCACCCTAGGAGGCTATGCTCTGGGGATATCTCGCTTTTCACCTCACCGCGCCGAAGCCGTCAAGTTCATCCAGTTCCTGCTTCGCAAGCACGCAGAATTCACGGCGACTCATCCTGAAAAGGCGGGCCGAAAGGTGGAGTACTTTGAAGTTCCACCTGTGATGAGAGAAATCTATCCTTGGTGGTACAAACCGGGGGAACCGGGAGGGAGTGAGATAGTTTCGCGCCCGTCGGCGGTTGCGGGATCGAACTATGAGGCGGTCTCCAAAGCCTATACCCGCGCACTGCATTCTGTGCTGACCCGAGAGTCCACAGCTCCAGCAGCGGCCGCGGCGCTCGAGAATGAGCTCGTTCGGATCATGGGTAATGACGGGGCTCAACCGGGAACAGGTTCGCACTGAGATGAATCGACTACGACTCAACATTGGCCCACGCCTGGTTCTATGCTTCGCGCTCATCATCCTTTCGATGTTAGCCGGTGACGTAATCGTTCTATGGCAATTCCACATTGTCCAGGCGCAAGCAGGGCGACTCAATGAATATGACCAGGAGTTGGTCACTGTCTTACGTGTTCACTCAGACATGTTGAAGTTTCGTGACACACTTGAGTCGCTTGCGAACGCAAGAAACTCCGAACGTCTGAAGGCAGAGACTCAATCGATGAATGAGGCCTTTGCGGAGGACATGCGACGTGCCAAAAGCGCCCTGTTGGCCGTGCATTCCGACAACGCCTCTGACCCGACGATTCTCCCCACCCTCGCGGTCGTCCAGTCGAACCTCCAATCGGAGACCGCCTCGGTGATCGAGTTAGCTGAAGCGAATGATTGGAACGCCCTGCAATTGCGGCTTGCCAATCAGTTACGCCCGCTCGAATTTTCGACCTCTGCCTTGGTGGGAAGAGTCGACCGCGAGGTAAAGACGGAACATGCCCAAGCCGCAGCCAATATCCGCCAGGTGCAGCACTGGATTTTTGTCGTCGTGCCGACCACGGTCGTTCTCACCTTGTTGATTGCCGGAACGTTGGGACTCGTCATTACGCGTAGCATCACGCAGCCACTCGAACAGCTAGTCGAAGGTTCGAAGATGTTGGCACGAGGAGAGTTCACACATCGTGTTCCCATCCACGGAGAAGATGAGCTTGCCCAACTGGGACGCGTATTTAATGATACAGCGCAGCGATTGCAGGACCTCTATGAGAGCTTGCAAAGCAGTGAGGACCGACTCCGCCGGGTAATCAACACGATTCCCGCGCACGTGTGGAGCACACTGCCCGACGGTTCCGTAGACTTCATCAATCAGCGTTTGCTCGAATCCACCGGGCTATCGATCGAGGCATTGCTTGGATCCGGTTGGCAATCGATCGTTCATCCGGATGATCGCACAAGATTCATCGCTAAGTGGAGATCGGCATTGGCCGCAGGAGAACCTGTCGAGATTGAAGCGCGCGTCTGGACTGCACAGCACGACTATCGGTGGTTGCTTGTGCGCAACGTACCTTTGCGTGATGGTCTTGGAGGGATAGTCAAGTGGTACGGCACCGGCATCGATATAGAGGATCGCAAACGCGCCGAAGAATCATTACGTAAAGCACAGGCAGATCTCGCACACGCGAATCGCGTGACGACTATGGGCGAACTCTGTGCCTCTCTTGCGCACGAGATTAATCAACCCATCAGTGGCGCCATCACAAATGCTTCTACCTGCCTGCGCCGGCTCGATCGCGAGCAGCCTGATGTCGAAGGCGCTCGGGTTGCGGCTTCATTGATAATTCGCGATGCAAACCGAGCAGCGGAGATTATTAACCGAGTCAGACTGTTTTTCATAAAAGGCATTGGGACAAAGGAGCGCGTCGATGTCAACGAGATGATTCGAGAGATGCAAATTCTTCTGCACAACGAGGCGATCCAGCACGCGGTTTTTGTCCAGACAAAGCTCGCAGCCGATCAACCGCTCATTGTGGCAGACCGCATCCAGCTGCAGCAGGTACTAATGAACCTGATGATCAACGGCATCGACGCGATGAAGGCCGTCGATGGCCCGCGTCAACTCACGCTCGGCACCCAGAATGATAGCCACGAACAGCTTCTGGTATCGGTCGAAGACACTGGAATCGGACTTCCCCCTAACCAAGCTGGCCAGATATTCAACGCTTTCTTTACGACCAAGGAACACGGCACCGGTATGGGCCTTCGTATCAGCCGAACGATTATTGAGGCCCACGGTGGCCGGCTCTGGGCTACGGACAACTATCCTCGCGGAGCAAGTTTTCATTTCACGCTGGCGGTCTCCTCGGACGCCGCGAGCTTGGACGCGAGGAGAAATTGCTGACCTGCCCAGGGAATTTTGCTTTGCGGATCGCGCTTTTTGTCAGCGGAAGAGTTTCCCTCGTCAGATTGTGACGATGAGACCAGCTCTCTGATCCTCGATCTAGAAAAGCATCACGGCGCGCGCGGCACTGATTGGAGCCGCGAGCTATGGGCTTGAGAGTCTTAAAACCATAACGGGTTATGTATGAGCGAAACCTTCCCGGTCGTATACCTGGCCAGGCACGGTGAAACAGCCTGGACCATAACGGGTCAGCACACCGGCCTCACGGATCTCCCACTCACCGAGCGCGGGGAGGATAATGCGCGACGGCTGGGCGAGGCTTTGAGAGGGCTGACGTTCGCGAAAGTATTCACCAGTCCGTTGCGGCGAGCCATGAGGACTTGCGAGTTCGCCGGATTCCAATCCGTAGCTGAAATCGACCGTGACCTCGTCGAGTGGGACTACGGTGAGTACGAAGGTCGCCTTACACCAGACATTCTTCGAGAACGTCCGGACTGGCAGTTGTTCCGCGACGGCTGCCCGGGTGGCGAATCGCCACAGCAAGTCGCAGCCCGAGCCGATCGCGTAGTAAGCCGCGCAAGGGTCGTGGCGGGCAATGTTTTGCTCTTTTCCAGCGGACATTTTCTGCGAGTACTCGCCACACGCTGGATCGAAATCGAACCGGTCAACGGCCAATCTCTAATGCTGAGTACAGCGAGCCTGAGCGCCCTGAGCTACGAAAACAGCCTCTCGCAACCGGCGATTCGGTTCTGGAATGACACCCATCATGTGCTCGCATCAAATGGACAAGCACGCTTAGCGGCTGGGGAGCACGATGTCACCACTCAGGAGGTAAGACGATGAAAGGCACACAATTTGCCGAGTCCTTGTGAAGTCCTGGAATGACTTGATGGCCGTGATTTCTTCTAGGAGTGCCTCGCTAAACAAAAGTGGCACCCTGAAGGCAGCCAGTTAAATCAAACACCCAAGCTCGTGAGAGTAAACGCGCGAATACAAAAGGAGCATGCATATGGCAGCACGGGTCGAACCACTGACAAAGCAGCCGAGGACCAGGCGGACAGGCTGGAGCGCACTGGCGTCACATTACAAAACGGTTTCAAAGCTGCACCTGCGGCAGCTTTTTGCCGACGATCCGAAGCGCGGTGAGCGCTTGGCGGTCGGGGCCGTTGGTCTCTATCTTGATTACTCCAAGAACCGCGTCACCGATGAAACGCTCCGACTCCTTCTTGAACTTGCGGAAGAGTCTGGCCTGCGGGCGCGAATCGATGCCATGTTCCGCGGGGAGAAAATCAACATTACCGAGAAGCGAGCAGTCTTGCACGTTGCCCTGCGAGCGCCGCGTAGCGCTTCAATCGTGGCCGACGGAAAGAACGTGGTGCCTGAAGTACATTCCGTGCTCGACAAAATGGCTGAATTTTCGGAGCGCGTGCGAAGCGGTGCATGGAAAGGCCATACGGGCAAGCGCATTCGAAACGTAATCAACGTTGGGATAGGCGGCTCCGACCTGGGGCCGGTCATGGCCTACGAGGCGCTGAAGCACTACAGCGATCGAACCATGACGTTCCGCTTCGTTTCCAACGTCGACGGTACTGATTTCGCCGAAGCGGTACTAGACCTCGACCCTACCGAAACATTATTCATTATTTCTTCGAAGACTTTTACCACCCTGGAAACGATGACGAATGCTCACACGGCTCGCGAGTGGTCTCTCGCCGGATTGGGCGGCGACGAAAAATCGGTTGCGAAGCATTTTGCCGCGGTCTCGACGAATACGGCCGAGGTTGCGAAGTTCGGGATCGATACCGCCAACATGTTCGAGTTCTGGGATTGGGTTGGCGGACGCTACTCGATGGATTCCGCCATTGGCCTGTCAACCATGGTCGCGATTGGTCCTGAGAACTTTCAGGCGATGCTGAATGGATTCCATCAGATGGACGAACACTTCCGCAATGCTCCCTTCCAGCAAAACTTGCCGGTGCTGATGGGACTTCTGGCGATCTGGTACAACGATTTCTTCGGGGCGCAGACGGTCGCGGTCCTGCCCTACGAACAATACCTGAAACGCTTCCCGGCTTACCTCCAGCAACTGACGATGGAGAGCAACGGCAAGCATGTCACGCTTAAAGGAAAAAAAGTCAAGCACGACACGGGTCCAATTTATTGGGGAGAACCCGGAACCAACGGCCAACACTCTTTCTACCAACTGATTCACCAGGGAACGAGACTGATCCCTTGCGACTTCATCGCTTTTTCGAAGGCGCTCAATCCGCTCGGCCGGCACCACGACATGCTGATTGCCAATGTTTGCGCGCAGACCGAGGCCCTAGCCTTCGGCAAGACACCGGAGCAGGTCGAGGCGGAAGGCACTCCGAAGTGGCTCGTCCCGCACCGGGTGTTCGAGGGCAACCGTCCATCGAATACGATCCTGGCTGAAGAACTCACGCCGGAAACTCTCGGAAAACTAGTGGCGCTGTACGAACATTCCGTGTTTACCCAAGGGACAATCTGGAACATCGATTCATTCGACCAATGGGGCGTCGAACTCGGAAAGGTTCTCGCGCAACGTATCATCCCCGAATTGGAGAGCAAAGCAGAACCGCAGCTCGCGCACGACAGTTCCACGAACAACCTCATCACCTATTACAGGAAATCGAAACAGTCCAAGGGAGATTAGAGATGCAACTCGGCATGATAGGTCTCGGAAGGATGGGCGCCAACATGGTGCGGCGACTCATCAATGGCGGTCACAGCTGCGTAGTGTTCGACAGGTCGCCGCAGGCGGTCGGCGAGTTAGTCAAAGATAAAGCGACCGGCACAGCATCGCTGGCGGAGCTGGCGAAACAGCTCGCGAAGCCGCGGGCAGTCTGGCTGATGGTGCCGGCTGCGGTTGTGGACGAAACGATCGCCGAACTTGTGCCTCATCTGGAAGCCGGAGATATCCTGATCGACGGCGGCAACTCCTATTATGTCGACGATATCCGCCGCGCGAAAGAACTAACTCCGCGGAAGATCCACTATGTTGATGTGGGTACCAGCGGCGGTGTGTGGGGTCTGGAGCGAGGTTATTGCATGATGATTGGCGGAGAGAACCAGGTCATCAGGCTCCTCGACCCAATTTTTAACACGCTCGCGCCTGGGATGGGCGATATTCCGCGCACTGTCGGCAGGGAAACGCTCGACGGCACCACCGAGCACGGCACTGCGGAACATGGGTACCTGCACTGCGGGCCCAATGGCGCCGGACACTTCGTCAAGATGGTACATAACGGGATCGAATACGGCGTGATGGCCGCATATGCGGAGGGTCTGGGCATTCTGCGTTCAGCTAACGTAGGCAAGCAGACAGGCAGCGCGCCGGATGCTGAGACGGCGCCGTTGCGTGATCCCGAGCACTATCAGTTTGATCTGAATCTCCGCGACATCGCCGAGGTGGCGTCGCGGCAGCGTGATCGCTTCGTGGTTGCTGGACTTGACGGCCAATGCGCTGACGCGGGATCCAAATCTATCGAAGTTTGCCGGGCGCGTTTCTGATTCCGGCGAAGGGCGCTGGACGATCAAAGCCGCGATCGACGAGGCCGTACCGGCGCCCGTTCTCACCTGCGCCCTTTACGAGCGGTTCAGCTCGCGGGGTGAGGCTGACTTTGCTGACAAGCTCTTGTCCGCGATGCGCTATCAATTTGGTGGACACCTGGAGAAATCCGACGTCAAGAGTAAGGCCGCTTAAGGAGATGACTATGACGGACTCCCATTCGGATGCGTTGGTTTTCTTTGGTGTAACCGGCGACCTCGCATATAAGAAGATCTTCCCCGCGCTGCAGGCAATGGTGAAACGCGGCGTCCTCGATGTGTCGGTGATAGGCGTTGCCAAGGCCGGTTGGACGCTCGAACAGTTCAAGGAAAACGCGTCGTAAGCAGTCCCCGCATTTTAAAGTACTGGGTCGCTGCTCTGTAACAGCGTTTCAAAAGCATCTGGCCCCAGGAGCTCAAGAGACTTCACCACCACATCGGCGGGGAGGCAATTGCCGTCGTGACTTACTCCGATGCTGCGCATGCCGGCTCGGCGCGCCCCTTCGACACCGGCGACCGCGTCTTCCACAACAATGCATTTCTCGGGCGATGCACCAACCCGGGAAGCGGCAATCAAATACACTTCAGGATCCGGTTTGCCCTTGTGCACGTCTTCGGCCGAGACCATTGCCTGGAAAAAGTGAGAGGCGGACAGGGCCTCAAGGACTATCTCGATGTTCGCGCGCGGTGCTGCCGAGGCAATGGCTTGCAGCCATCCCTGCTCGTGCAGCCGGTGCAACCAATTTGCAACCCCGGGTAGTGGTGTCATGCCTTCGGTACGCACCAGCTGACGATAGAGTTCCTCTTTGGCGTTTGAGATTTTCTCGATCCGCTCGGGAGTCGCCGCAGCGCCGAGTAATCTCGGGATGATGGAATCGTTACGCTGACCGAAGGAGGAAAGAAACTGCTCGCGAGTGATGGCAATGCCTTCATTCGCCATGGCTTTCCTCCAGGAGATCCAGTGGAACTCTTCCGAGTCGATGAGGGTTCCATCCATATCCCAAAGGACTGCGCGAACTACGCTCATCTGGAAACCTCATGTCCTTCTGGCGTCAGCGACTTGGCGAGTTGCCGCTTCATCTCGAATCCACCGTGATCTGCAGCTATACCTACCTTCATTTCGTGCTTCTATGCCGCGCAATCTGGCTCTTTGCTGCAGCCACAGCGGTCTGCACATCGAACCCCAAACCTTTCAAGAGTTGCTTTGGGGTGCCGACGCCCCAAAAGTATCGATGCAGATGTTGTGGCCCTGCGACCATTGTATTTGGTCCAGCCAAAATCGGATGCGAGTTCCTTCGACACGCGTGCTTTCACGCCCCATCCGTATCGACTAAAGCCGAGGACCACACGCTAAACATTGACAGTAAATCGACACTTTCGCCGGAGAATGCGCGCCACATCAACACTTCGGGCAGACCCACAGATCAAAACGCGCGATCGCTCAGTTCACCCGAAACGCGGCATGGAGCGCCTCAAGCAGAGCGGTGTCGCTGAATGGCTTGAACAGGCACTCCACGGCACCCTGTTCGAGCAGGCGTGGACGGATGTTCTCATCTCCATGAGCGGTGATGAAGATGATCGGAATCTGTTGCCCGCGACGGGTCAATTCCCGCTGGAGATCGGGTCCGGACATACCCGGGGGCATCGTGACGTCGAGGATCAGACATCGGGTCTGGTCGACGTAATCGGATGCGAGGAACGCTTCCGCCGACGAGAACGCCTGGACGGCATAGCCGAATTCCCTAAGCAGGTCGGGTAGCGACTCGCGGACGGACGCATCGTCATCGACGACCGACACGAGTGAAAGTTCGACCATCAGACATTCCCCATGACGTGCCGGGCAGGCGGGTTTTCGGGGTGGATCGCAGTCTGCCACAACGTGCCAGGACCTTCCTGCGGGCTGAGGTCGGTGCATTGGCACCAGCCTCGATGCAGAAAGTCGATGTGCCCATCAGGGAGTGCAGCCCACGCCGAGGGGGGAAGCGCATCGACGACCCGCCTGAGCTCGTTCTCCATGGCGGTCCTTTCCACGCCATACCACATAATATTTAAGATGGGCCGCTCCTTTACGCGGGCACCTCGGAAATGACTTCCAGTTCGACCGAGGTGCCGAGCGGAAGGCTTGCGACTCCCTACACCAGCCGGCAAGGGTTCCTCTCTTTGCCGAAAACTTCCTGCAATAACTCGAGAGCGGCGTCCGCGACTTTCGGTTGCTCGCGGACATCTCCCGAAGTGGCCACCGACAAGCCGAGCCGGACGACCCGCGTAACTCGTCGAGAGATCCGAGGTACTCCCGTGCGACGGCAAGGACGTTGAGCGCGGCCAGATAAGTCGCTTCCCATCCCGCTTCCACATCGAGTTCCGCGGCCTCACCCGGTGAACTTAGCCCGACGCCCTTGTTGGAATCGCTACAATGCCTAGTTTCCCGCTACTGACTGTTCGCCAGAAGCCTTCGCCCTCAAGCGCAGGTGAACGAGAATAGTCAGCTGATTCCCGACGATGGCATTGAAATTCTGCTGGACGCCGACGTCCTCGCCGCCAGCTGCGTGAGGCTCTGGGGGAAGTCCAGCAGATGACATGTATGTTCCCGTGCATTGGGCACCGCTATAGGCTTCATTCGCATCCGGCACCTTACAGTTCTCATCTTGAACCACGGGCGGCCAGTAGGTACTGACTACAGTCTTCACCAACTGGGGAAAATCCTCGCGAGCCATCTTCGTGGATCCTGACGCCACGGTAACGCCCTCTTTCTGCCCGTCCCCGTTGGAGTCCCGGAGGTCGAAAACGAAAGTGGCTTCACGCGAAACGCGGTGGATCATGGGAGGGCCATACACGGGCCCTGCATATCCTTCACTCGGGGTCGCCTCAACATTGCGGTCGACACGCGTCACGGCCAGTTCGCCAGTGGTTTGTAGCCGACCGTCAGCCCTCCGCTCCACCCGCTTGGAATGAAAGCAGACCAGGGTCTGGTTGGACAGGTTTGCAAGCCAATGGCTCAGGAATTTCCCATCTTCAGCAATGGATGGCTCCATAGAAGTCGCCGGATAGAATCGAAATTCGATGCTGGATTTTGTGGGATCACCGTCGTCGATGTTTACTCTTCCGTAGATCCTGGCGTAGCCGAGGGCTACGTTCATTTTCGTTTTCCCGTAGTCCGTGGTCGCATCGGTGATGAGTTTTGCATCGGAATGGCGAGTGTCCACTTGCCAGGCCCCGGCCATAGAAGCAGGTTTATTGGAAGCACCTAGCCCCAGAACAGCCAGGGCGAGAATTACCGCGATTGCGAACGTTGCCGTGTGTTTAAGCATGGCCTCCTCCTTTTCTCATTTAGCTCAGCGATCACAACGGTGTAGAGATCACACTAGATGCCCCGCGTAGAAGCAATTGGACTTTGGTATTGGCGATACCTTCGTATCAGTCGATGCGACAGGCGGCGTGCGACGATGCAGCTCGGCGGCCAGCCGATCTGCCAATCGAGCTGAGGCCGCGACCGTGACCGCTCGCCAATCGCGACTGGTCGATCGAGGCGGGCTGTCCAATAGCTCTGACTCGTCGAGCCAGTCCTCTGCCGCGAGCCTAGCCTGCTCTGAACCAAACATTTCCTTCACGACACTGACGAAAGCCGATAACTCGCTCTCCTCCATGTGCATCTCGTCTGCATAGGTTGAATTGTCAAACGTTTCTTCCGTGTTCACGGTATCTTCCTCTTTTCGGTCCTCTGCCGCGCGTTCGTGACGGGCTCGACGAGACGACAGTCAGGGTTCTACCCACTCGCTCATGCCGCGTTCGTAACAGTTTTGGTTTCGAAGTTCGTCACGACGTTGATGTTGCCGTGTGTGGCTTTCGAATACGGACACTCCCCGTGCGCGCCGTCCACTAGAGCTTGTGCGACCGCCGGCTCGATACCAGGGAGGTTGACGTTGAGGCGAGCCTGAATGAGATAACCGCCGCCGGTTGTGCCCAGGTCCACTTCGGCATCAACGGCGAGCTCAGCCGGCAACCTGACTTTCATTCTGCCAGCCACAATCTTGATCGCCGACAGGAAACACGACGACCAACCGACGGCAAATAGCTGCTCGGGATTGGTGCCGGTGCCGGAAGTGCCGGGCAGCGAGAGTTTCACGTCCAGACGGCCATCAGAAGTTGCGGGACGATCCTCCATCCCGGCCACCCGTGGTGTGCGCTTTGGCGGTGTAGACCACTTTTTCAGGGGTGATGCTCATGGTGAGTTCTCCTTGATCAGAAAATTGCCGGTCGGAGGCTACCCGATTGGTTTCGGATGCGAAGCATACGCGTGATTAAGCCAGAAGGGCGGAGACACGTCTATTGGACGAACGTATTGGTCGCATCGCTGGACGTTGCCGGCAATAGTTTGTAGAATGTTGTGCCAACCAGTAGAGCCCCGGACTTTTTCTCTCTTGTCTGCAAGAAGTGGCTGCACCCCTGTTGCAGCAAATCCATGTTGGGGGGAATACACAATGAAAAAATCTACCGCACCCATTTCCCTAGCCGGCTCCCAACTCGACGAAGTGCGTCATGTCTGCGCGTTTTTCAACGACGACGACGAAGAGTATCGGGTGTTGCTTCCGTTCATCAAGGACGGGCTCGAGCGTGGCGACAAGGCGGTTCACGTCGTGAATCCGGATCAACGTCATGACCATCTGCAACGGTTGGCCGCGGCAGGGATCGACGCGGCGGCCGCCCAGCAAAGCGGGCAATTCGAGCTCAAGATCAACACCGAAGCGTACCTTCGAGACGGGCGTTTCGATCAGGATCGGATGCTTGCGGCGTTCGAGCAGATGGCCAGTGCCAACGCTACGGGGGGATTTCCTCTCAGTCGTATTTGCTGCCGCATGGACTGGGTAGTTGAAGGTCGATCGTATGTCGACGACGTGGTTGAGTTCGAATCGCGTGTAAATGATGTGTGGCGTCGTCACGACGACGCGGTCATCTGCACCTATCACCTTGGCAAATTTGGAGGTGACACAGTGATCGACATCATGCGCACCCATCCGATGGTCATCATCGGCGGCATCCTGCAACGGAACCCGTTCTTCGTGCCACCCGAGGAGTTCCTACGCGAGGTCCGCGAACGTCGGGCCATGCGGACTTCCCCGTCCTCCTCGGCGGCATAATATGGAAGTGCAACCGGAACATGCCTCCGGCGAGATCAAGCGCCTTCAGCGGTGCATTAACGATCTGGTGAGCCTACTTGCTCTTCCTGCCATCTGGAGTGGCGGAGATCCATCCCAAGTTCTTCATACCTTGCTCGACGCTCTCATGCGCATGCTGCGCCTCGACCTCGTCTCTGTGCGCCTGAAAAATCCAGCCGGCGAGGCGCCGGTTGAGATGGTCCGAGTCGCCCACTTGCGAGGACCGATGCCCCCGACGCACGAGATCTGCGAGGCGCTTAGCCACTCGTTGGGAGACAACTCACGGAAATGGCCTCCGCCGTTTCGAAACCTTATGGGCGACGGAGACGTTTCGATCGTGCCTCTGCCACTGGGGTTACAAGGCGAACTCGGCGTAATCTTCGCGGCGGCTCAGCGAGCAGATTTCCCCCAGCAAACAGAGGCACTACTCCTGAGCGTAGCCGCGAATCAGGCCTCCATTGGGCTACAAGAAGCGCGGCTCCGGAGCCAACAGAAGCGTATCGCCGAGGAACTCGATCAGCAGGTCGCGCAACGAACTGCTGAACTCGCCGCAGCCGAGGAGCGGTGGCGCTCTGTTTTCGAGAACTCAGCCATCGGCGTTGCCCTTGCTAACCTGAACGGCCGATTTCTTGCCGCGAATCCCGTGTACGAGCAGATGCTGGGTTATACCGAGGAGGAATTGCAGAAACTCTCTTTTTTCGACATCACCCATGAAGAGGACCTTGACCTGAACCGGACACTCATCGGGGAACTGTTGGCCGGAACGCGGCAGCAGTTTCAGATCGAGAAGCAATATCGGCGGAAGAACGGCAGTCCGGTGTGGGTGCACAACAATGTTTCTTTGGTGCCGGGCACGGAGCGGGTGCCGCGATTCCTCATGGCGCTCTCCGAGGGCATCACAGAACGCAAACGAGCGGAGGAGAAGCTGCGCCGCAGTGAGGCCCTTCTCGCACAAGTCCAGCGCATCAGTTTAACCGGAGGCTTTTCCTGGCGCGCGGCGACGGACGAAATCACGTGGTCAGCCGAGCTCTATCGCATCTACGAGTTTGAGATCGGCGCGCCCGTGACGCTCGAACTGATCCGTAGCCGAGTCCATCCGGAAGACGTCAGTTTGATCGAGAAAATGAAGATGGTGGACCAGGCACGAGAGGACGGCCACGACTTTGAATGGCAGTTCCGCTTGCTGATGCCGGACCACTCGGTCAAGTATCTGCATGCGGTCGCTCATGCGACCCGGGACCAGGACGGCCAACTGGAGTACATCGCGGCAGTTCAGGATGTCACGGCTCGCCGGCTAGCAGAAGAGGCACTCGGCAAGGCGAGATCCGAACTCGCACAGGTGTCCAGGGTCACAACTCTGGGAGTCTTGACGGCGTCGATCGCGCACGAAGTCAACCAGCCGCTGTCTGGCATCATCACAAATGCCAGCACCTGTCTGCGGATGCTAGGCGCCGACCCTCCTCAAATCGAGGGCGCCCGCGAGACCGTTCGGCGCACGATTCGCGATGGCAACCGTATGTCCGAGGTGATCACCCGCTTGCGCGCGCTTTTTACCAAGAAGGACGCTACGACGGAACCGATGGATTTGAACGAGGCTGCACGAGACGTGATCGCCCTGTCCTTGACTCAACTCCAGAGAGACAGCGTGATTTTGCGGCTCGACCTGGCCGACGACCTCCCGCTAGTTGCAGGCGATCGTGTCCAGCTTCAGCAGGTCATCCTGAACCTGCTCCGGAATGCGTCCGACGCGATGATCGGAGTCGACGATCGTCCCAGACTGTTGCTGATCCGAACGGAAAGAGACGAAGGCGATGGCGTGCGGCTGACTGTGCAGGACGCTGGAATCGGTTTCGGTGCTCAAGGTGCCGACAAGCTTTTCGAACCGTTCTACACAACAAAAAGCGGCGGTATGGGAATCGGGCTATCCGTCAGCCGTTCCATTATCGAGAGCCATCACGGACGTTTATGGGCAACTCCGAACGATGGTCCGGGAGCCGCGTTTTCGTTCTCCATTCCTCGAGCACCGGAGGGTTTGGCTCGCGCCGACGGTATCCGCAACATTCGGGCCACCGGCGTAACCGGTCCGGGTGCGCCGTGAAGGCTACGCTGGTCCTGATGTCGGCGGCAAACCAATACCACAAGGAGGTGGCGTTGAGCGCCTCAAGCAGAGCCGTGTCGCTGAATGGCTTGAACAGGCACTCCACCGCGCCCTTGTTCGATTAGCCGTGGGCCAATCGTCGTATCGGCAGTGCGCACGGATCTTGCGCCAAGACGCCCCGCGTTTTTCTCGAATTCTCCCCACGTCCGCGTTTCGATCCTTCAGTCGCTCTTCTTTGCTGACGATGCTCATCCGTCGCGTCGAATAGGGTAATACCTTTCCGCAATCCAGACAACAGATGTAGTCGAGCCTAGTACTATCGCAGTGCGGCCAGGTAGTATGACGATGCACGCAATCGAACGAGTAAGCCAGCATCCATTTCCCCCATCGCATGTCTGCCCCTATGCCGCCACATCTTGCACGTAAGCGTCAGTCAGATTACGAGAGCGAGGCCTGAGCGCTTGGCGCATCAGCTGTTTTAGCTTCTTACGCGCCCGCGCCAATTGGGCTTTGACGGTTCCGTTTGGTATTCCCAGAATCTGTGCTGTCTCGCGGGTGGACCAACCTTCTACTTCCCGTAGCTGAAACGTCTTGAGCAGGGTGGGGGAAAGCTGAGTCGTCAAATGCCGCAAGTGATCATTCAGTTCAGAAGTTCGACAACCGTCTTCGGGGGTGGGTCCGTCATCTGCCGTCGAAGTTAGGAGACGAGAACCATAGGCGTGATCTGCCCGGCGATCATCCTCATCGACCACCTCCTCCAAGCCCGTTTTCGGATGGCGAGACAAGGTCCGCAAATAACAACCCACACGAACCTCGCCTTGATCTTCTTCTAATCTTGCGGGGCGATTTAGGCCGCTGTAATGGAGCGGTGTCGGTTCTGCGCCAGCAGTCATAAAGATACTCCCAGTGCTCGTCGGGACCATGCGAGCGATGCACAGTGGCCATCCGCTCTAAGGGGCCGGAGAACGCAAGGTGATAAGACGTCTTCGGCCCGAACGTGCCTTTGAGCCAGGCGCGGGCAGATTGCTCGGACTGGATTTTTGCGTTCTGAGGCGCCTCCTTTTCCAACAAACTGCGGAGGCACGCCTGCGTGGGTTCGCAGCACGTCGCGCTCTGTCCTGGTCGCGCCTGTCGGCGCTCCATGCTCGTCAAAAGACCGAGTAACTGCTCCCGCTGGTCTTTGGGAGCGGGCAGCGTTTCGTAGTAGCGGAGCAAAGGCAGGGCTGAGGTGTCCTCGAGCGGCGCGAGGATCCACCAATTGTTGTTGCGGTCGGGAAGACTGTTGAAAAACGTCAGTGCGCGCCGCGTGTTGTCACCGCGGGTGTGCGGCAGGAGGTTGTAAAGCATGTGGTTGAAGACGACACGATCCCGCGGGCGATGGCCCGTTTCGAGCCAGTGCAGCAGATCGTCCTGATCCGCCGGGCTCATTTTGTCCCCATGGCCTGGGTCGGGAAATACCAGCATGAACTGCAGGGTAACGGGGATCCAAATGTCCCAGTAACTTCGGAAACGTTGACCTTGGCGAGTCTCAATGTTCCCTTGCATGAGCTGCCACTGCATGTATTGCGACGGTTCGCTCGCAAGGAGGGTCAGCGCAGCGGGCGCGAATTCGCGGCCATAGTGCCCAAAGGCGTTAATCAGCGCCTGGTGCCGCAGCCACGCATCCGGCTCTTGATGCAAAATGTCTGACCAATAACCGATGGTTTGCGGCGAGCGCAACCCCAAGGACTTTAGGGCGATGAGACGGCCCACGTAATCGCAGCTTGAATTGTCGTGTTCGTACAAGCTTTTTAGAGCCGCCAGTTCTGTGCGCTCCAACTCCGGATCAGGATTGGGGGGGAAGTAGCCCAGCCAGTAAGCTGCGAGGGCTTCCCGCACGCCGCAGCCTCCTTGTACGATTTGCAGCAGGTTTTCTCGCGTGCGTGCCTGCGGCGGGACCAGATTCCAGCGAGCGTAAATCTCGGAGAGAACCGGCATATCCTGATCGGCGAGCGTGTTTTCTGCGAGGTTATGGTAATCGCCGTTTTCTTGATACTTCTGAATCAGACCAATCGCTCGCTGCGTGCCAATATTGCGCAGCGCCTGGAGAACGACAGCCTGTTTGAGTTGACTGCCATTGGAGAGATGTTGCTCCAGAATGCCGACGGCACGCTCTTGCTGGCCGGACATCACCAAGGCGTACACCATCGTAAAAACAAGTTCCTTGCCGTCGAACCCCGTGTGCAAGTCTCGTGGCTGCGGATACACATTGCCGCTGTCGAGTGCAGAGTTGAGAACCGACGAGAGCAGGTTGTCGAATTTCTCCCATTCGGGATTGTCGTGATGAAGCACGACGAGGGCCGAGCGCGCCAACATTACATCCAGATAAGTAGCGTGCTCGTGCTGAACAATGGCGGTGATCTGCTCGGCGCTAATGTCTTGTGGAGATCCAATCTGCACGGTGCGGAGTAGCCGCGGAGTGAAGGATTCGTCATCGGCCCAGCTTGCGGTGCAGGCGAGCAGTAGCAGAATCACGCTGGCGATGGCCCGATTCACTGTTTCTCGGGCTCCGAATTGTTCAAGATGATGTTACCCACCAGGTGCAGTGGCACGTTCCCCAGTAACTCGGGGGGCGAGATTTGTTGGCCCGATTGATACGCGGCGATGTTCACCCGATAATAGTCGGTCGGACCTTCGCCGCGCATAAGTTTTTCGGTGGAGCGCAAGGTGAGGCTTTGCAGCTGGAGCGACTCGGGCAGTTCGCCGGATTTGCAAGACAGGCTTTTCGCTCCCGCCGAGACGCACCAGTGCTTCCATGCCTCAACGGTGCAGCGATCGCGGATTTCCTTGAGCTGTTCTTCGAAGTTTGCGATCTCGTAACGGATCACGACGATCGATTGGCGCGATTCCGCCGTCGACATATTGTCGCCAAAGCGGTCCAAGCCGAGTTCCATCAAATGCTCGAGAATGCTCTCCATCGGGGCATCGGCTGGAAATTCCGCGCGGATCCTCTGCGCGAGTTGAAAGGTGGGATCGCGTGGCTGGCCGTTGATGGAACCTTCGGTGTGCACCATCCGCACCCGTTCCAGCTCCTTCAACTTGCCCCGGTTCTGTTGCACGTAGTCGTGGATCAACGCCATTTGCTTGTCGAGCTGGCCGACGGCGCTCGATGGTTTGAGCGCGGACACGGCGACGCCACCCGAGACGACCGCCGTTGCCGGCCGCAGCTCTGCTTCGCAGTCGCCGGTAATGCTGACTACGCGCGACGGATACACTTGACCAATCTGGGCAAGGGCCGGGGTGAGAAGAACTGGCAAGGAGATCATCCAAAGCAACAGCCGCGGAAACAGACCTATCCTCATCCAATAAAACACACGCTGACTCATAGCATTTCTCTATCAGAATAGACACCGGTGTGCTATCGGTTTCGTTAAACCGGCCTTACTTCCGTTTCTGGGTGTTTAGGCCAGACCAGGGTTCGTCACCGGTGGCTTGCAGCGTCACCAAGGAGAAGAATCAGGTGGAGTATGCCGGGCTCCTGCCACCGAATCATCCACTACCAGAATGCGAATGGGAGCCACAGCAAATCGTGTCTGTCGGTTTCATGATCCCGGCAACCGGCCAACGGACCGCAGCCGGAAACATTTAGATACAAAGCACCCACGCCGAGCAGACAGAGCGCGGAGCCTACGAGCCCGCATGGGCCGCCCTGCTCTGTTTGTGAGTCGCGGCCGTTCCGTTCCCGTGGCTGTTTTCGCCAGCATTGATCTTGAACTGCTCGACCAGCCGGCGGAGTTGTGTGGACGTCTCCACCAGT
>Ga0181523_10001378_pt1 | contig 25863 bp, 24 predicted proteins | sample PEATcosm2014_Bin_43_FD_119752 | JGI IMG/M metagenome (GOLD analysis project Ga0181523, IMG submission 119752) | Peatland microbial communities from MTU Mesocosm Facility, Houghton, MI, USA - PEATcosm2014_Bin05_30_metaG | ecosystem: Environmental > Terrestrial > Soil > Wetlands > Peat | place... | reverse complement strand
GGCGTGCCCATCAACTACATCGAAGCCATCGGACTCTGCGAATGGATGGAAGTCGGCTTCAACACCTTCTACACTTTTCGCGGCGGCGAAGCAGGATGGATCTACGCGCAAGTGCTGCGTTGCTTATGTCATCTCATGGGAACGACCTGCGTTTCCGTCTACCCGTATCAACTGGGCCAAGACAACGAAGAGGCGATTGAATCGGGCGCGTTCTGGTTTTACCGGAAGCTGGGCTTCAGGCCGGGACGTGCTGATCTGCAACGACTCGCGGAACGAGAAGAAGCAAGAATCGCCGCCGACCCAAAATACCGCACGCCGGCCAGAACGTTGCGCCGCCTGGCGGTTGGTCACGCGTTCTACGAATTGCCGGGCAGCGAAGTGGGAGCTTGGGACACGTTCAGCACGCGCAATATTGGCTTGCACGTAAATCGGCGGATGGCGCGACAATTTCAGGGCGACAGCGGCCGCATACGCAAGGAATCGGTGCGCTCCGTCGCGCGCATTCTCGGCGTAGGGCCGTCCTCGTGGACGTCTTCGGAATGCGTGAGCTTCGAGAATTTTGCTCTGGTCCTGGCTCTGATTCCCGGCCTTGCTGCCTGGAAGCGCGAGGACAAAGAGGCGGTGGTGCGGATGATCCGCAGCAAGTCCAAAGCTGACGAGATGGCTTATCTCCACCTCACGCAGCGGCACGAACTCTTCCGAGCAGCGCTGCTCAAGCTTGGGTCCAGTTCTAGCAGCAGCCCATCTTGACTTCGCCCGTAACGGTGAGTGGAGGGCCGAAGGCGTCCTGTGGCACGGGAGCGCCGTTCAGTGTCTTGAGCCAACGCAGCCCGGCATCACATACGACCAGGACAACGCCCACGATAAACATGCTCATGAGGGCTGAATCCAAGTAGCCGGTAAATTCCTGACCGGGCTTGGAGGTCAATGGCCAGAAGATGTTCTTGATCGACAACACTCCCGCCGTAAGCGTAGTGACGCCCACGAAGCACATCGGAACTGCCGTTATCCATACGTACTTCTGCTTACCCATGTTAATCAGGAAGCTAGTCGTCACCGCCAGCGCAATGGTTGCCAGCAATTGGTTGCCGGTGCCGAACAACGGCCATAGCGTGGAAATACTTCCGTTGTAGATCAGGTATCCCCAGCTCAGAACTACCAAAAAGCTGGCGATCAAGTTTCCGGGCAGCCAGGCATGGTTGCCGAAGGGCTTGTGTACTGTGCTTATCAGTTCTTGCAGGACGTAGCGGGCCACGCGGGTGCCCGTGTCGATCGTGGTCAGGATAAAAAGGGCCTCGAACATGATGGCGTAGTGATACCAGTACCCCATCAAACGATTCATCCCCGGCATACCGCGGAAGATTTGTGCCATGCCAACAGCCAGCGAGACCGCGCCTCCGGTTCGCCCCGCCAGCTTCTCTCCGACTTCACGGGAAAACATGTCCAAATTGACGGTGGTCAAGCCCAAGTGGCTGAAGACCTGCGGCGTGGTATTAATGGCAAAGTAGTCGCCTGGATTCAGCGAGCAGGCCGCAATTAGAGCCAGAATGCCCACCAGCGACTCCGCGATCATCGCGCCGTAGCCAATAAAGCGAGAGTCACTTTCTTTATCCAGCATCTTCGGTGTCGTGCCAGAAGACACCAGTGCGTGAAAGCCCGAGATCGCTCCACAAGCAATGGTCACGAAGAGAAACGGGAACAGACTTCCTTTGATGATCGGTCCCCCGCCATGAACAAACTGCGTGAAGTTCGGGAACTGGATGTTGGGATGAACCACGAAGACGCCGATGACCAGCACGGCAATCGTGCCCAGCTTAACGTAGGTGGAGAGATAGTCGCGCGGTTCCAACACCAGCCAGACGGGAAGAACGGAGGCCACCAGGCCGTAGATGGCCATGAGGATCGTGATCTCGTGGGGCGTGAAAGTCAGCATCGAGGCAGCTCCACTCTCAGCCACCCAATGCCCGGCGATCACGCTGCCGATCAAGAGAACGACACCAAAGATACTGGGGCCGGTGACCATAATCTTTCCGGCGTGGCTCTTGAACATCCACAATCCCATGATGACCGCGATGGGGATGGTCATGCCGATGGTGAATACTCCCCACGGACTATTCGAAAGCGCGTTGACCACAACGATGCCGAGGCCGGCGAGCGCGACCAGGAGAATAAAGAGCACGGCGATCATTGACACCAGGCCGGCAAAGGGACTGATTTCGGTGCGGGCAATATCCGGCAGCGAACGGCCGCGGTGACGTATCGAAGCTACCAGCACGGTAAAATCCTGCACGCACCCAGCCAGGACAGCGCCAATCAGAATCCACAGGAAGCCCGGCGCAAACCCAAATTGAGCCGCCAGAGTCGGCCCCACCAGCGGCCCCGCTCCGGCAATGGCCGCGAAGTGATGCCCGAAGAGCACCCATCGTGGTGAAGCGACGTAGTTATGTCCGTCCGGGCAAGTGTGCGCGGGAGTGGTACGGCGATCGTCGAGCGCCATGGCCTTTGCGGCAATAAACGCGCTGTAATAACGGTAAGCAAGCGCGTACACGCACAACGCACCCAACAATACCGGGAAGGTATTCATCACTCGCTCCAGTTCCAGCACGTAGTAGCCGATCCTGCCAGCCCAATCGAACGCATCCTACACCAGTCGTGGAATCTGGCACAACGATTTCCCTTGTGCCCCTTCGTTTGGGCAAAACACGCGCTACAATGTCGGGCGTATTCCGCTGCCGAACCGAAAGGATGGAGTATGCACATACCACAAGAGAAGCTAGCGGCAACTCGGGAACAACCTCTGGTCCGCTTTGGCCTGGGGCTTGCCAACTGGAGCGAACGGTGGTTCCCGGATCCGCTGATCTTTGCGCTGCTGGGAATCGTGGTGGTGTTCATTGTCGGCCTCTGGCTCCATCAAAGTCCCGGCAAACTCGCTATCCAGGGTGGGAAGAATTTCTGGACTCTGGTCCCATTCACCATGCAGATGGTGATGATCATCATCGGCGGATATGTCGTCGCTTCGACGCCGATCGTGTATCGTGCCATCCGAGCCCTGGCCGGAATCCCAAAGACACCGCGGCAAGCTGTCGCTCTGGTGGCGTTGTTCTCCATGCTGACGTCGCTGATCTCCTGGGGCTTGAGCCTGATTTTCAGCGGACTGTTTGTTCGCGAACTGGCTAATCGCGTCAAGGGGATGGACTACCGCGCTGCTGGAGGTGCGGCGTACCTCGGACTGGGAGCCGTCTGGGCGCTGGGACTGTCTTCTTCCGCCGCCATGCTGATGGCGACCAAATCCTCCATGCCACCATCGCTGTTCAACATCAGTGGCCTGATCCCGCTTACTCAAACTCTTTTCTTGTGGCAAAGCATCGTGACGGCCCTAATCCTGATTGTGATATCGGTACTGATCGCCTGGTTGTCCACGCCGTCGCCGGAGAACGCCCGAACCGCCGAAGCCTACGGCATCCAATACGAGCCGATTCGCTCCAGTCAGCAGTTGGAAGAGAAGACCAAACCCGGAGAGTGGCTGGAATACAGTCCGCTGCTCACCGTCTTGGTCGTCGCGCTGTTGTGCTGGTATTTGGTGGACGTATTCCGCACTTCGCCGCAAGGCGCGCTGGCGGCGCTCGACCTTAATACTTACAACCTCATGTTCATCACACTTGGGCTTCTATTGCACTGGCGTCCGAAGCGCTTTATGCGTGCGGTAGCGGATTGCGTTCCCGCCACCGGCGGTGTGCTCATCCAGTTCCCGTTTTACGCGGTGATCTTTGGAATGATTGTGGGAACCGGGATCACAGATGCGCTGGCGAAACTTTTCGCCTCCATCAGCACCCACAACACCTATCCTTTGCTGGTAGCGATGTATTCGGCGGTTCTCGGCATTTTCATTCCCTCCGGCGGCAGCAAGTGGGTCATCGAAGCGCCGTACGTGCTGCAAGCGGCGAATCTGCACCAGGCGCATCTGGGCTGGGTGGTGCAGATCTACAACGCGTCGGAAGCGTTGCCCAATCTGATCAATCCCTTCTGGATGCTGCCTCTGCTGGGCATATTGAAATTGAAGGCCCGCGACATTGTGGGATATGGAGTACTCCAGTTGATCGTTCACATACCCGTTGTGTTCTTCCTATGCTGGTTGTTTGCGCGATATATTCCGTACTTGCCGCCCATGAAATAGTGGCCCAGCTGCGCAGGCCTCCGAGGTGGAATGGGAAGATGGGTACCTCCTGGGACAAGAGGACTCAGTTTGTTTGCGAAAAGCGGAGAGGAGCGAACGGTCGGCTCCCATGATGAGGTCGCACCATCATTGGCCCCCTTTAGAATTGGAAGGAGCCGACCGCGGCAGGCAGGTTATCGTAGATCTGAAATAAATTCAGCAGCCCCACCAGCTTGAATGACTGCAGCGTGAATTTTGACGGGCTTAGAAGTTTGAGCGATCCTCCGCGCTGCTTGAATGAAGTCAGCGACTTTACCAGCAGACCGATCCCGCTGGAATCCACCATGGGGACTTCGCTCAGGTCGAGTACGACGGAGTGGTCTCCGGCGACCAGCAGATCCTCGAAGGTGGCCCGCAACTGATCAACCGCGCTGCCGAGTGACAAGCGTCCGCGAAGCTTGATTACTTTGACATCTCCCTGGGTTCGAAGCTCGAGGTCCACCCATTCCCCCTTTCCCGCGCCGAGGCGCTTGCTCTCGCAGTGCTCAACTCCGTTGACACTCTCCCTAGCGTTTGCTAGAGTACGCGCTCACGTTAGTGGAACCTCGCGGAATTTGCAAGATTAACCAGACAGGTCTTCCGCGCTATGTTGGGCATGCAGCATGGCCATCCAGACTTCCGGTTTGGTGATTGACATCATCGCGTTTTCAACCCGGCTGCTGGAAGAACAGGAAGTCTCCCCCCGAGCCCGCGTCACGTTACGCGCCATCGCCGACCTGCTTCCAGGCATCGCGGCCAATCTCTATCTGCTGACCGCAGCGGAGGATGGACAGGCATGGGTGCCGCAAGCCACGTGGGGTGAGGCGCCGGTACACGTCTCCTCTGTGCCCGCCGCTCAAGGAGCGCTGGGAGTAATCGCGGCCGAACCCGAACCGGTCTTGTTCGGGCAGCAATTAACCCGCGAAGAATATTCCCATCTGAACGTAAGACGTACGGTGAAGTCCCTGGGCTACCTGCCTCTGATCGCGAAGGATGGCCTGATCGGGGCCATAGAGATCCTCACGTTTGACGCGGAACTGAGTGCCGACGTGCTGCACTCACTGCTTCCTTTGTCGCGGATCTCGGCCAGCGCGCTGGCGGCCGCCCGCGCCTACGAGGAAGAGCGGCATAACTCGCTGACCTCGATCAGCCGTCTCGCTCAGCTCTACGATCTCGAAAAGGTCTTCGGGTCGACGCTGGAGATGGACCAACTCGTCCCCATCATCGCCAGCAAATTTCGCGAGGTGCTCGAGTGCCAGGGAGTGAATGTCTGGCTGCTTCAACCGGATGAATCCCTCCTGCTCATGCACCAATCCGGACTTGACCCGACCGTTTCCCAAAACGCGCTACAACGGCCGGGCCAAGGCTTGGCTGGGGATGTTTCGGACAACGGTGAGTCAGTTCTCATCGCCTCCGGGACAGACGAACGCCTGGTCCAGCGGAACGCCGGCGTGGAACAGGGTGCGATCTTCTCCATGATGGTTGTCCCACTACTCGACGCGGAACAACTGGTCGGTGTGGTGGAAGCCATCAATAAAATGGACGGCGCACCCTTCGACGATGATGACCTGTTCGCGCTCACCAGTTTGAACGACACCGCCGTCGGTGCCCTGCACAATGCCAGCCTGCTGATGGCCGAACGCAAGGTCGAGGTGCTCGAAGCCCTGGTCAAAACCAGTTCCGAGATTACTTCGACGCTTGATCTCGATCGGGTGTTGCAGGCGGTGGTGAACGGTCCAGCGAGCGTAGTTCCTTACGAAAGGGCCGCCATCGCTCTGGATCAGCGCGGGCGCACGCAGTTGCGAGCTGTCTCAGGCAATCTGGAGTTTAACCCTGAAGAGCCGTCCATCCACGCTTTGAGTCAGATTCTGCAATGGGCCTCGCTCTTGAGAGAGTCTGAATTGGTGACGCAACACGGAGAAGAAGTCTCCGCGGAACGAGAGGAGACCAGGGCGAAGTTCCAACATTACTTCGCTCAGACCGGGATGCGTGCGTTTTATGCCGTCCCCCTAGCCGATGAAGAGGGACGCGTGGGCGTGCTCTCTTTTGAAAGCAGCGACCCGGATTTTCTGAGCGTGGCGCATCTGGAAATGATTAAGGTGCTGGCCAGCCAAGCCACGGTGGCGCTGCGCAATGCTTCGCTTTACAAAGAGGTTCCGTTCATCGGAGTGCTGCAGCCGCTTTTTCAGAAGAAGCGGCAGTTCCTTGCGCTCGAGAAACACCGTCGCGTGATTCTCGTTGCCGGCGCCGGTGTCGCTCTTCTATTCCTTGTGCTCTTTCCGCTGCCTCTCAGGGTGGACGGCCCAGCGATCGTCGCTCCGGGCCGGAGCGCTCACGTTGGCGCCGAGATTGAGGGAGTGGTGAAGCAGGTGAATGTGCGCGAAGGCGATTCGGTCCGCAAGGGAACTGTACTGGGCTCACTCGAAGACTGGGAATACCGCTCCGCGTTGGCCGGGGGGGAAGCAAAACGGCAAACCGCCATCACTCTGATGGACCGCGCGCTCGCCGCCAACGACGGCATGGAAGCCGGCATCCAGCAGACGCAGTCGGACTATTGGACGACCGAAGTTGCCCGCGCTCGCGAGCGCCTTGATCGGATGCAACTGCGCTCTCCGATTGACGGCGTGGTTGCCACTCCTCATATCGAGAACATGGTTGGACACAAATTGAAATTCGGTGACGTTTTCGCCGATGTGGTCGACAACTCACAGGCGACGGTGGATGTGGACGTCGATCAGGATGACATCGCTTTAGTTGCTCCCGGGCAGAAAGCACGCGTCAAACTGGACGGTTTTCCGGCGCGCACTTTCGACGGACAGGTTGCAGTGGCGAGCCCGGTGGGCAGGATCGAGCGTGATACTCGCATTTTTTACGCGCGCGTTACGGTCGCCAATCGCGACGGCGTTCTCCGCGCTGGCATGCAAGGACGAGGCAAGGTCTCAACCGGATGGCATCCCGCGGGGCAAGTTTTCTTCCGCCGGCCTGCGATGTGGATCTGGTCAAAGCTCTGGGATTGGTTTGGGTGGTGATTATGAAGCACGCAAATTTCAGGTTGGGGTTGGTTCTGCTGATGATGGCAGCCGGAACGTCCTGCAGTAGGACAGCCGCGCCCGTGAATGTGGCGGCCGCTTCGCCGGCAACACTTCCAGCGCCCGTGTCTTCCACGTCTGTTGCCGCTCCTGCCGATGCCTACACCGCGACCGGCCCGATCGTGGTCGAAGATCAGGTTGACGTCGCCGCGCAGCGGGAAGGGGTGGTGACCGAAATTCTGGTTGAGCCCGGGATCCGGGTTCACAAAGGCCAGCTTCTCGCGCGATTAGACGACCGGCAGCTTGCCGCCGATCTGGAGGCGGCCAAAGCGAAGACTGCCAGTATCGAGGCTGACCTGAACAATTGGAAGGCAGAGGCCAAAGTCCTCGAAGCCGACTATGAACGTGCGCGCAAAATGTGGGAGGCCAAGATCATCACGCAGGAACAACTGGAGCACGCCAGGTTCAAAGCAGAGGCGGACCAATGGGATGTCCAGCGCGTGGGGCATCTGCTGGTGAACGCGCAGGACACTGAGAAATCCTTGGAGTTGGAACTGGAGAAGACCCAGATCGTAGCTCCATTCGATGGTGTGGTGGCGCGCCGTTACGTTCGCGCGGGGCAGACGGTTGCGCATGATGAACGCCTTTTCTGGGTGACGGCCACGGCTCCCTTGCGGGTTCGTTTCACTCTGCCTTCGAGATTTCTCCACTGGATCAAAGTTGGAGATGCGGTGAAAGTAACGGCTTCGGATGCGAGCCCCGGATTCGAGCACTCCGCGCGCGTGATCCAGATGAGCCCGGTCGTGGACCCGGCGAGCGGCAGCGTTGAGATTCTGGCCGAGTTCTCTGGATCAGTCTCCGATCTTCGGCCCGGCATGCAAGCGGAAGTTCACCTCGCCAAGCCATGAACATCGTCAATGCTTTGAATGTGGCGCTCCCGGAACTTCCGGAGCGAGTGATCAAGCGAACCGTCCCGAAGCTTGATCCGCGAGTGTTTGCTCGCGAGCATATCGAACGAGGAAAGGCTGTGGTTTTGGCGAAGCTGCCCGGAGCAGCTACCTTCATCCGGCTCGAACCGGTGCAGTGGGCGCTTTTGCAGCTGTTCGATGGCGAAAGAAGCTACGCAGAAATCTCCGGCCGCTTGCTCGCAGAAACCGGGATTGGCTATTCGGAAGATGAAGTTCGGGAATTTGCGTCCTTCATTCTCGAGAACGCCGATCTGTTTTATAAAAGCCCGCTGGAGAAGAATATTACGCTGCAGCAAAAGTTGCGCGGCCAGCGTTTGAAACGCAAGCGCTGGGTTTCCGACTTCACAGACATTACGATTGCCGAGTGGCCCCATGCCGACGACTTCATTACTCGAATTTATCCCCGGCTCCGTTGGATCTACACCCGCTGGTTCACCCTCGCCGCACTGGCAATGTTCGCGGTCATGACCTGGATGTGGGCTGATCGCTTTGGGCAAATCTGGCGGGACAGCTTCGAGTTCTATAACTTCACCACCAAATCGGGCGGGGATCTTTTGGAGTTCTGGATTCTTTTCTCGGCGATGGGCTTTCTGCACGAGTCTTTCCACGGCTTGACCTGCAAGCATTTCGGCGGAAGCGTGGAAAAGATGGGATTCACTTTGATGTACTTCGCGCCCAGCTTCTATTGCGACGTAACCCAGGTCTGGATTTATGGCACCAAATGGCAGCGGATTGCCACCGTAATCGCTGGGATTTGGGGGGATCTGATCCTCTGTTTTCTGGCTACCGTAATCTGGTGGTCCACTCCCTCCGGCATGACGACGCACGACCTCGCTTACAAGATCATGATGGTCACCGGCATCGGGGTTTCGCTGCTGAACCTGAACCCGCTGATCAAACTAGATGGCTATTACATCTTCTGCGAACTCATTTCTGAACCTGACTTCAAGGAGCGGACAGACGCCTATTTTTCAGGATGGGTACGCAAGCACGTTTTTGGAATGCCGGCGGAACTGGAATACGTTCCACGCCGCCGCCGTCCGTTCTACTTGATCTACGCCGTGCTTTCGGGAATCTACGGCTATCTTCTGCTGTCATTCCTCATGTTCTTCACCTACAACGTCCTCCACTCCTATTCGCCGGAGTGGGCATTTGTTCCGGCGGTCGCGATCGGGTATTGGGTCTTTCGGAGGAGCATCCACGGCGCGGTGCGCTTCGCCAAGCTTTACTATCTCGACAAAAGAGAACGCGTGGGCGCATGGCTCAGCCCACTTCGGATCATTCCGTTGAGCGCCGCCGTCCTTTTGCTGCTGTTCCTTCCCGTTTGGCCGGATTTCGAGGCGGCGCCGTTCGTTCTCGAGCCGGCGCGGCGGGCGATTGTGCATACCGCGGTAGCCGGTAGGGTTTCCGACGTCTTCGTCGACGAAGGACAGCGCGTCGAAGCAGGACAGCTGATAGCCCGCCTGGAAAATCTCGCTCTCGAAACGGAGCTGGCAAAGTCCAATGCCGATCTCAAGGTCGCTTCCGCTCGCGCTTTGCAAAACCAAATCAAGTACGGAGACTTCGGCTCGGCGGAGCGGGAGCGCCAACGTCTGGCAGAGCAGAGCCAGACGCTCGCTGACGAGAGCTCGCGACTTGCCATCGTGAGCCCGATTTCCGGTATCGTGGCAACTCCCAGACTGCATGACTTGGAGGGAGCCACCCTGGACGAAGGCACCCCAATCGCAGACTTGGTTGACGACTCACACCTGCTGGCGCGCGTTTATATACCGGAGTTCGCGATGCACCACATGCGACCGGGCCTCTCCATGCGGCTGCGGGTGAATTCGCGCCTTCTGCCGCTGGCGGCAACCATTCAATCCCTCTCCGCGGATTGGATACCACTTGATCCTGCTCTCGGGGAGAAGGAGCAGCTGGCCGGAATCAATCCGCCGCGTTTTTATGTGGCCAGTGTAAGGCTGGAGCCGACACCGGACTTGCGCCCAGGCATGATCGGGCAAGCGAAAATTTTGGTGGGGCATCGAAGTCTTGCGGGGTTTATGGCGCGGTTTACCCGTGACCTGGCGTACCGCCGCCTTTGGTGAAGCGGAATTTTGCGAGTCAGTAAAACAAAAGAACCCAACCGGTCTGCGTTTTGGAAAGGCGCGGGGAAATAGGAGCGCTCACTGCCGGTTTGGCACTCTTTGTCGAACTGGCTCTCTTCACCGTGCTGGGCTTGATGACCAGTGATTTCTTCTGGGTCGTTAGTGGCTTCTTCTGGGTGGTCATGAGATACGCCCCTGAATCTTCCGGTTGTCACAAAAATAAAAGAGGCCACTTCACTTCACTCGATGTGGCCTCCTTGCCTTCCGCAGAAATTGTCTTAGAGGGCGCGTACCCGCAGTTTTACCCGGCTAATGGCGGCCTTCCTGATGTCGACCGTATGGGCTAATCGCGGTTTCACGCTGCCGGAAATAGGCGCGCTCACGCTGGGCTTCTCGCTCGTCGCGTTGGCGAGGTTGGCTTTCTTTACTGCGGTGTGCTGGCTGATCAGTGACTTTTTCTGGGTGCTCATGAGATGCGCTCCTGATTTTTTATCTAACCTGCTCGGCACTTTTTCAATAAGCAAGGATGGTGCCAGAGTTGTTGGCCTCGCTGGTCCAAATGCTCCCACAGAAGAATCAGCTACTTAGCGCGATGAGGGGTACGTCGCGCTGTGGTGACTCGGTTAATAATTCACCAATGTGGTCATTAAATGACCAACAGCCGGTCAACTTCTCACCCGAACGGGCCGAGGTTGTGCTTGCGACACAGATATTTCATCCGCTGGCGATCAATGTGCAGCAATTGGGCCGCAGCCGATTTCTTGCCTGATGTTCGCCGCAGGGCGGCGTTGAGGTAGGCGATTTCAATCTTCTCGATTTCGGCGTCAAAATTAACGCCGTCTTCCGGGATCAGGATGGCTTCCTGGCTGGCGGTGCTGGAATAGACCAACTGGTGAGGCAAGTTTTGCATGCTGATGGTCGGGCCTTCCGTCATGAGCACCATCCGCTGGATCACATTCTCCAGTTCCCGCACATTCCCGGACCACGGATAGTCTTCCATGACGGTCAAGGCATCCGCCTCCAACTGTTTCAGGGGCTTGTTATTCGCGCTGCAGTACATCCGCAGGAAGTGATCCACCAGGAGCGGCAGATCGCCCTCGCGTTCGCGCAACGGAGGGATGAAGATCGGAACCACATTGATGCGGTAATAGAGATCCTCCCGGAATCGTCCCTGTTTGACCATCTGTTCCAGGTCGTCATTGGTGGCGGCGATCAGCCGGAAATCAATCTTCTTTGCCGCGCGACCCCCAATCCGCTGCACGACGTGCTCCTGCAGAACACGCAAGAGCTTGCTCTGCAGACCCTGGTTGAGGGTCGTGATTTCGTCGAGGAACAGAGTACCCCCATTGGCGGCCTCGATGAGTCCATGCTTTGCCGTTTCAGCCCCGGTGAAGGCGCCTTTTTCGTAGCCGAACAGTTCCGACTCGATCAGAGTTTCGGGCAGGGCGGAGCAGTTCAGGCAGACGTAAGGCTGGTCACGCCGCCGCCCGGATTGTACGATGGCGCGCGCTACCAGTTCCTTGCCGGTTCCACTTTCGCCTCGCAGAACAATGCTGGTACTGCTGTCGGCGACCGCAAGCACGGCCTGATAAACCCGCTGCATGGCGTCACTGCTGCCGATCAGGTCGCAGAACGCGGTTTTGTTCTCCACCTGCTCGATCAGTCGCCGTCCTTCGGCCTGCAGAGCGCGCTTCTCGATGGACCGCGCGAGCACAATTTGCAGTTCTTGGAAATTAAGCGGCGCCAGAAAAAATTCGTCCGCTCCGGCCTGGCTCGCCTTCAAGGGAATGGCCCGGCTGTTGGAGCGCGTCAGCGCCACCAGCACCAGATCCTCCCGGATGTGCCGAATGTCCTGTAGCAGTTTCAGGCCGTCGGTGGGGCCGTTTCCGATACTGTCCAGGTCGAGCAGTATGGCGCGCAGTTCAAGGTTCTCCAGCGCTTTCTCAATGTTCTTGTCGCTTTGTGCCAGCGTGCTGGCGAACGTGGGCTCGAGGGCCCGCTGCATCTCCGGAAATGAAGAGCCATCGGCAGTGATGATGGAAATTGCATACTGCGGCGACAGTGCAGAAACCAATTCGGCGGACATGCTCCAGTCCCCTATGAGAATGGCGGGGATTATAGGAGATCAGGCCGCTGAATAGAAGCCGAATCGTGAAGAGGTTGCGCGTTTTCTATTGCCGCTCCGGACTAACAACCGCCCACAATCCCAATCTTCTGGCACACCCGTGCAAGTGACACCGCGGCCGACTGCAAACCCTTGCACATCGTCTCGGTGCCGTGATGCTCGATTGTGCCCATATTCTTTTCCCGCTGACCCAACAGCATCGGTTCTGCCACAATCGTAAAGTCGAACGTGACCAGAGACACTGGTGCAACTCGGGGATCAAGCGGGTCGAAATGCTGAATCTTGAAAAAGATTGTGTACTCATCCGCAAGCGTCCCGATGAGGACGGCAACTGGGGAGACTTGGTCATCAAGAGCGGATTGAAGCGGCGGGCCAGGAAGCGCGTTCTGAAGATCAATGCAGAGGCCAAAGAGGTCCTCGAACAGTTGGTCATGGAATCGAAGGGCCGGCATGTATTCAGCCAGCCCCGTCATCCAGACAAAAACTCGAGCCTTGGGTCTCGGAATCCCAAATGGGACAGCTGCGTGATAAAATCAAAACCGATCCGGACGCCGGACTTCACACTCTCGCCACACGTTTTTGACCGAGGCTGGGGGAGTATACGGACGCTTTTACGCTGCAGTACGTCGCCGGGCACGACACCATCAAGACCACGGTGCGGTATGTGCACCCTCGGGCGGAGTCAGTCAGCCGGGCGTTCGGTCGGATCAGTCGGAAGAACAAGCCGCGCAGTCGGCGTAGCTGCGGATGCGAAAGATGCATACAAAAACGCATACAGTCGGCTCGGCGGAAGATTGAAAGACTTTGTTTAAGTAATTGCAAACAAAGTAGTTGTTGGTGTGCGGAAGTGGTGGAACTGGCAGACACACCATCTGCGCGTATCACTTTAGAAATTCTATACAAACTTATGATAATGAACCTATTATCTTTCGCCTCGATCACTTCCAGCAACGTCCCTCCGAACGGCCAGTAGACGCCAGTAAGCCCCGGATGCAAGCAGTCGGTGCAAAATCCGGTGCAGTTCCTTGGTGGCGACCACTTCGGTGGCGACCACTTCGGACCTATTGCGGAGCTCTCATGGGGAGTTCTTGCGGCGCGAGGTTTAGTTGGAGTGGTTGGAGTTTGGTTTTCAGGGTTGTCTTCTTCCTGTGGGGGAGAGGGATGTGGTTTCCACGTGTCGCGATTGATGCATGTGGCTCACGACAACGAAGAAGTCGGCGGAGCGCCACAAGCACGACCGCTAGGCCTCTTCCCAGCCTAAACGAACGACGCTTTCGCAGCTTTTTTCGGATCGCTGTAAATTCCTGGAAGCATGGATTCTGGCGAATTGGATCCCTGTTTGGATCCCACTGTTGATGGTGGGAGCCGACGGACAAACTGGGAGTTAGTGCCAGGTCCCAGTAGAGGGACTTTGCAGTCAAATCTCTCGAACGCAGTGCACACCCCTATTAGTCGTGACTAGGCTTAAGGCTTGCTGGCTCTTCAAGGATATCCAACAGAGCAGCCGCGCAGTAGACTCGGTCACGCTTCGCGGCGCCCACCTGTTTTACAATATTCGCTCGTTCCAACCGTTCAATCGCCCGCTGCGCGGTCGTGAATGCAATCCCTAATTTGTCAGCCGTCCCTCTCGCTGTGATGAAGGGATTTGCTCCCAGGAGCTCGACTACACGCAATGGATTGCTGCTTGATTCTCCCGACACTTTCTTCTGCCATTGAGCGAGGAGTTGGTTGATTCGTGTTGCGCGATTCAATGCGTCCTCGGACATGCGAGCGACTCCCAGCAAAAAGTATTCCAGCCAGTCGTTCCATGCGCCGCGTTCGCTGACCCCGCGCAAACCGTCGTAATAATCTCGCCGCGAAGCTTCGAAGAACGCCGACAGATAGAGTAGCGGCGTCGGGAGGATCTTGCGCTCGATCAGGAACAAAGTGATGAGGAGGCGTCCGACTCGACCATTGCCATCAAGAAACGGGTGAATTGCTTCGAACTGATAATGGGCCAGCGCGATGGTCACTAAAGGCGGGAGCCTCGATTCGTTCAGAAACTTCTCCCAAGCCGCAAGACAGGGCTCGATTTCTCCCGGCGGAGGCGGAATGTATGATGCTGTTGCGATAGTGCTACCAGGCTTACCAATCCAATTCTGTGTCTTCCGAAATTGTCCAGGCGCGGCTTGCTGCCCTCGGACTCCCGTCATGAGTTTTTCGTGCAGTTCGCGAGTGAGCCTTACGCAAAGCGGCAGTTTCTTGAGCTTTGAGATTCCGTGTTCAAGAGCAACTACATAGTTGCCAACCTCCCGAAGATCGTCTGGACTACGGTCAACCGTCACCCCCGCTTCGGCGGCGAGCAATTCACCCAACGTGGCCAGGGTACCTTCCATCTTGCTCGATAGAACAGCTTCACGCTGAACAAATGGGTGGATCAAAATGTGAGGATTGGGAAGGCGACCACCTTCGCCAGCTAGCCTTCCAACGAGCCGGTCTGCGTCCGAGAGTGCGCTAATCAGCCGCGGTGTCCAATCAAGTTCGGGAGGCAGTGGCGCAGGCACGAAGGCAGAATAGCTGCCCTGCGACATGCTCTTGCCGGGAATGTTAGCTGCCTTCGGCATCGCCGTTTTTCCGGGTCGAAAATAGCATTTTACGCTATTTTCACAATCAATCATAATCGAAAATAGTGAGATCGGCTATTAGCGGCGTATTAGCGGCCCTGCATATGGCGAATAAATAGCGCCCGGCTCACCGGAGGGTACCCCGAGCTCTACCCCCGGCTCCAACTTCCAAGTCGTCGACCAAATGAGTTTGTTACAGACTCTTAGCGACGAACCGCAGCGACCGCGCCCATCGCGTTCACTTCCAAGGTGGTGGTTTCCGGCTGGAATGGGGTCTGGGCGTGACCGTGATCTGCACGTTATGGCCGAGTAAGAGCAGGAAGCCAACAAGCCTCTCGATGGAGAAATCCGTGAGACGGCCCCGCTTCAAGGCGGAGACTTTGGGCTGGTCCACACCTAACACCTTCCCGGCTTGTACCTGTGTCAGTTTGCGGGCTTCGATGATGTCAACGATCCGGAGAGCCAGATCAGCCTTCGCACGTGCCTCTTGCGGATTGACAACACCTAGATCGGCGTAGACGTTGCCAGTACCTTCCACGTACCCATGCTTTTTCATCGTTATTCGCTCTTGTTTAGGGGCGTAATTCATCTTGCCAAGTTCTTTCGGCCCGCTTCTCTAGTTGGGCGAGGCGCTTTTCCACGAGCTTGATTTCATGCTTCGGTGTCGCGATGCCCCGTTTGGATTTCTTTTGGAACACATGCAAAACGTAAACGGCCCCTGGAAACCTCACGGTATAGACGGCCCTGAACGTATCGCCCCCTGAAGTCTTCTACGCCAGTCGCAATCCTGCGCGCATCGCCTGGAATGACCGCACATGGGAATGGTTTCCGCTGCAGCTCATTAGCGCGGAGACCGGAGACTTCGGTCCTCGCGCGTTCCTCGACCTCGAATCCAGCGACGGGTATTTCTGGTGCGGCTACGGCGTTTCGGCAGCGATCGGCAAACCGGCAGTCGGTGCGGGCTCAGTCTACTGGCTGGCGTTCCGCGATGGAACTGGGGCGTTCCTCGACGGCGGTAAGAACTACAAGCTGACCGTCCCGGGACCCGTGCCGGGAAAACTGTTCTGGTCCATGACCGTCTACGATGTGGACACGCGCTGCCTGATTGCGACGGACCAGGATAAGGCCGCAATACGCTCACTCATGGATAAGCCGCAAGCCAATGCGAATGGCTCCTACGACCTCTACTTCGGGTCCCACGGCTCCGGCGGGGAAGGAAGGCCAGTCGGTCAAGACGATCCCGGGCAAAGGTTGGTGGTCCGGCTTCCGCATCTACGGCCCACAAGCTCCGGCCTTCGACAGAACATGGAAGCGCAATGATATCGAAAGGGTCAAGTGACAAACAATCTGTAAGCCAGCCAAGTCTCGGTACACAACACACATCTCAAGGTAATGGGTGTCACACGAAGGCCCCCTTCGGAGGGTTAATCTCAAAATGTTTACCGGAAGCGGAGGCTCATGCCATTAACCGCCATGCGCGTCGAGAAATCACGCGGAGTTTCCTGGCCCGCTAAATATACACTTCCGGAGTAGGAGGCAACATGGCAATAGCAAAGATTGAACCAGTCCGGAAGTTCGATTTGGGGACGAAGTTGGTCCCGTGGAAAGAGCGGCACGCCGAGGGCAAGGCGCTCCGCCAGGCGCTCCCGCGCGAGTCGCATGCGGAGTGGAAGCCGGGGAAGGATCGGCCAGATCCCCTGAAACTACTGGCGGAAAGCAACAAGGGCCGGCAGAAACATCTGGTGCCGCTGCGCATGGGACGAATGGCGGCCTCGCCCTTCGCGTTCCTGCGGGGCTCGGCGTGCGTGATGGCAGCTGATCTCTCCACGTCACCGATCAGTGGGATTCCTGTCTGCATGGACGGCGATGCGCACATCAATAATTTCGGAATGTATGGCACGCCGCAGCGGGAAGTGGTTTTCGACCTGAACGATTTTGACGAGGCTACCGTCGGTCCCTGGGAGTGGGACTTGAAGCGGTTGGTAGCCAGCGTCAACGTCGCGGGTCGGCAGAATGGCCTGAATCGACGGGAGCGGGCTGCGGCAGTGAGGCGCGGTGTGGAGGGTTATCGATTTAATGTCAATCGCCTGGAGAGCATGGGAGTACTGGACGTCTTTTACCTGCACGCGTATCCCGGGCGCGACAACCCCCTCGTAAAGGTTGACCCGAAGTCCAAAGCTGTTTTCGGCAAGACCATGGCCAAAGCCCTGCGCACCGACAACCGCACCCTGATGCCCAAGGTCGCTGACCAGCACGGCAATGGAAAGTGGACCTTCCGAAATGATCCGCCCATTCTCACCACCGTCCCTCGTGCGACCAAAGACAAAGTAATCGAGGTGCTGAATCGATATTCGCTTACCCTTCCTCTGGAACGGCGCATGATGCTCGGGCGCTATCACGTCGCAGATGTGGCACACCGTGTAGTCGGTGTCGGTTCGGTGGGGACCAGGGCCTTCCTGGTACTGCTGTTCGGTATAGGTGACGACGATCCCTTGTTCCTGCAGGTGAAGGAATCGGTCTCCCCCGCACATGCTCCATACCTTCCGCCTCTCCCTGACGAGTTCCGTCACCAGGGCAAACGCGTGGTGGCAGGACAGCGCGCGCTGCAAGCCTCTTCGGACCCTATGCTGGGCTACACCGAATGGGATGGGCGAGATTACATGGTACGGCAGATGAAGAACCTGAAAGCCTCGGTTCCAGTCGAATTCCTTACGGGCGCGACGTTCAATTTTTATGCATGGTTGTGCGGTGCAATCCTCGCACGAGCTCATTCGCGGACCGGAGACCCAGCACGCATAGCGGGCTACTGCGGCAAGTCCGCAGTTTTGGACGAAGCTTTGGCCGAGTGGGCCGAGAGTTACGGAGATCAGACCGAGGAGGACCACGCCAAACTGCTGGCGTCCATCAAGCGAGGGGAAACCAAAGCTGACATTCAGTCGGACGATGGGAGTTAAGAGACTGGCATTTACATCGACCTTAACGAATTGGATTCTGGCGAACTTTGAGAAGACGCAAAAGCCGGAAGCGATGTCGAAGTTGGTGAGAGGAAACTTCGTGGGTCTCGGCGTGGTGGCGGCTTTGCTGTTGTGTCCGCTGCAGGTGCTTCGAGCCCAGGACCTTGCGCCCCGCGCCTATGTCATCACACCGCTTCATTTCAACGCAGTCACGCTGACATATTCCTTCTACGACGGCAGTATCAATTTCGACGGCGCGCTCCCCAGCGAGCGACGCAAAGGGAGAATACAGCGTACCGGTCTTCAATCTCTACCACTCCTTCGGCCTCTTTGGTCGCTCGGCCAACGTCCTCGTCGCGTTGCCCTACGGAATAGGAACCTTCCAGGGAACCGCGATGGGTGCAGAGCACCATCTGTACCGCTCCGGTCTTGCGGATTCGATCTACCGCTTCTCGGTCAACCTTAAGGGCGGCCGCGCTGACACCCCAAGAGTTCAGCAAATGGCAGCCGAAGGTTCTACTAGGCGTCGGTGTGAAAGTGATCGCTCCGACCGGTCAGTACGATCCCACCAAGTTGATTAACTGGGGCACCAACCGCTGGTCCTTCAAACCGGAATTCGGCTATTCCCAACGTTGGTGCAAATGGGTTGTCGACGGGTACGCCGGAGTGTGGTTCTTCACCACGAATCATGATTTCTGGTCGCGCAATGCCTATTTTCCGGGAACGAGATCTCAATCCCAAAATCCGATGGCAGCCTTCGAGGGGCATCTGAGTTACGATTTCAAGCAGCGACTCTGGGTCTCGCTCGACGGCAATTTCTGGGTCGGCGGAGCCACGAGCCTTGCCGGCGTAGAAAACCCGCTTACTAACCAGGAGACCTCTCGTCTTGGAGGCATCGCCTCAATCCCGATCACCAAGCACCAGTCTCTGAAATTCAGCTATAGCGACGGCAGCTATATCCGTTGTGGCGGCAACTTTCAGAACGTGTCGGTCGCGTGGCAATACTCTTGGCTGGGGAGACCCAACTGAGGTGTGTTGGAGAACAGTGAGGGAGCAAAATGCTGGACAAAGAAAAAAGTGGGGCAGAAATCGAAAGAAAAGAAGAGAAGCAATTCACGCAAGAACTGAAACTGGCGGACAAGCTTGCTATTGAACGGACGGTTATGGCGGCAGACCGAACCATGCTGGCCGGAGTACGCACATCGATGGCACTGATCGGCTTTGGATTCACAATCTTCAATATCCTGAAGTACGTGCAGGAGCACTCTCCCATTAAGGTCATCATGCGGCCTCAGACGCCAAGGAATATCGGGGGCTTCCTGCTGGTGGCGGGAATCATCCCCCTACTTGTCATGATCATTCAGTATTCCCGGACGTTGAAACGGATGGGCAGGAAAGAGAGTGTCATCAGCAACCCGAATTTCCAGATGGCCGTCGCAATTCTTTTGCTTGGCACCATTCTACTGTTCACTCTCATAGGGAATATTCTTCTGCTGTGAAACAACGGTAAGCTGCTAATCACCAGCCGCCGCTGTCGCGAGTGATCCGGTGCAATTCGCAGGTTCAGACCGTTTTTCCCTCGCGCGAATCGACCCTGCTGGGTACGTTCCCGGGCCTCATTCTCGTTGGCCGGTTTTCAGGTGACCCTCATTGGCCGGTTTTGGGTGACCCCTGAGGACGCTCACGTCGTTTTCCACTCGCGGTCACCCGCGCGCGAACCTTACCGATCTTTCGGCGTCGGCTTATGTTGCTTCGGATAGAGCAGTGTGAACTGCAAACTTAGTTGCCATAGTGGGAAGAACTGGCTCGCTGGTCGTATAGCGTTGTAATAAAGCGTGACGTTCGAGTCCACCGCCTGCTTACCGATGTCGAATGTTCTCCCCGCGCCGCCGCCGAAAGGTACCAGCCAGCGCTCCCCGGTCGCTTGCGTCCAGTCAGCATCGATGGTCGGAGCTGTGACAAGATACCAACCATGCGGCAAGTTGCGGGAGAAAGAGGTTTCGATCTGGACTTGATTCACGGAGGCCCGATTCGAATGCCCGGGAAGTGACCAGATGTTTTGCACCACCAGGCCGGAAGATCCCCAGTTTGGCTCCATCAGCAGGGCGGCAGAAGGCCCCGGGCCCCACTTGCCAATACCCAGTTCGGTACCCGTTGCTGTGGGAATGAGAAGCGATGGTCCCACGCCCCAAATTAGTTTTCCCGCATGGAACGGTGTGAAAAAGACAGTTGCAACCACGTCGCCCAAGCCTGTCGACCCACCGTACGTTTGCGCCACGTCAGGTTCGTAGGCCACTGCGGTCGTCACAATGCGTGGAACGAGCAACCAGTTCTTCGATACTTGCAATGGAATAACGGGCTGGACTTGGAGAGAATCTGAAGTGCGATAATGCGGCCCGGCGCCGAAGTTGATGCTTTCCGCGAAGGGAACCTTGATCGCATCAGCCACCGGGTTCCTCGCCAGGTCTCTCAGTTCATCAGTCGTTTCTTGCGCCAACAGCATCGGAACAAGGAGGAACGAAATCATCGCGAACCCACAGAAAAGCCTGACTGTACGGTGTTGCCATGGGCCTGTTAATACATTGATCGACGAATCGGGTTTCCGTTGCTAAAGCTGATGAAAGATTGCGTTCGCCTCCACTCGAAGCCGGGTGCAGACGGGAAAATCTGCGGCGAACTGCTCATCAAGCGCGGCCTGAAACGGCGGCGCGAAAACGCAAGCTAGTGATTGATCACGAAATGAAGGAAGTACTCGAACGCCTTCTGAACGAGTCTCGGTGCGACTATGTCTTCACCAGCCCGCAAGATCCGACCAAGCCTCTCGGGCCTTGGATGCTGGAACAACAGATGGGCCAGATATGGAAAAAGATCAAGACCCATCCCGATGCCGGCCTGCACGCCCTGCGTCATACTTTTCTGACCGAGGCCGGAGAGTACACGGACCACACGGACCCCTTTGCATTGCAGTATGCCGCCGGACACGATAACATTAAGACCACGATGCGCTACGTACACCCACGCGAGGCTGCGGTCCACAAGTTGTTTCAGCGACTGGCGGAGTTGCGGCCGGAGGAAGCGATCGGGTGCAAAAAGTCGGTGCAAAATCCGGTGCAGTTGGAAACGCCCTCACCCGAAGAACTCGCTAAGCTTTTGATTACAGGTAATTTACAGCCTGCGGAAGTGGTGGAACTGGCAGACACACCATCTTGAGGGGGTGGCGCCGAAAGGCGTGGGGGTTCAAATCCCCCCTTCCGCACCATCGTTTCGAGCTTCGCTTGTTGGACTTCGCGACAGAGCGAGATTGTCGAATCCGAGCTTCGGCTCCATTGGAGTTTTGTGCATGTGGGTAAGCGTCCTGATCACCATAGTTCACGTGTTTGTTTGCTTTTTCCTGATTGCGGTCGTGCTGCTGCAGAGCGGAAAGAGCGGCGACCTGGCCGCTGCTTTCGGCGGTCAGGGTAGCCAGACAGCATTTGGGCCGCGCGGCGCGGCGTCCGTTCTTTCCAGGGCGACGACTTGGTCCGCGATCATCTTCATGCTCACGTCGATCACGCTTTCGATTTTTGCGGCGCGGCGGACCGGACCCACGTCCGTGCTTTCAGGAGTAAAAGCCTCGCAGACGAAGTCACAGCCGGCGACTCCTGTTCCGCCATCTGCGCCGCCGACTGTTCCGCAAAACCAGACACCAACACAGAAATAACTTGTCCAGTGGAGCGATGGGCGCCTCGGCGAGTCCAGCAGTTTGGCGGCCGGGCGGGGCGCCCGACTCTCCACCATCTAATTTCATTCCAAAGTCATGGCACCAGGAAGGGATTCTCTTCCCTTTCCTCGCCTATGGTTGTTCGCGGGCCGTGGCCAGGAATCACGACGGTATCATCGGGCAGGGTGAGGACGCGTTCGTGCAGGGAGCGCATGATTTTCTCGAACGATCCTCCGGGGAGATCGGTGCGTCCGATGCTGCGGGCGAACAGCGTGTCGCCGGAGATCAACAATTTTTCCGCGGGAAAATAGAGACAGACACTGCCCTCGGTGTGACCGGGAGTGTGGAGAATGTTGGCGGTCAGGTTACCCGTCCGCAACGATTCGCCGTCTCCGATACTTGCTTCGATCTCGACGGCGCCCGGCGGCGCGACACCGATCCATGAAGCTTGCACATCGAGCATTTGCAGCAGAGCATAGTCATTCTGATTGAGCAGGATGGGTGCGCCCGTCAGCGCGCGCAGCTTCATGGCTCCGCCTACGTGATCGATGTGAGCGTGGGTGACGACGATCTGCTTCACTTCCAGCTTGTGCTCGCGGACGATGGCAAGAATGTCTTCAATTTCGTCTCCAGGATCGATGACCATGGCTTCGTGCGTGACCTGATCGCCGATGACGGAGCAGTTGCATTGCAGCGGGCCGACGGGAAGAATCTTGTGGATCATTCCCCCATTTTCGCTCACCGCGAGACAATTCACCACCAAGCAGGTCAGAAGTCAGAGGCTTCGGCGGCTCACTGCAATTTCACAACGAATACGTCGCCCCGGCAATTCTGCAGGCCTACGTTGGTCCACGTTATCGTGCCATCCGTTGTAGTTCCGCCGGGGGTCTGATTCCATGGACTGGGCTTGCTGCTCCCGCTCGTGCATGAACCACCCGAACATGACGTGGCTTGGTATACGTACCCACCGGAGTTCGCGGATGGGGAGGATGGGGAAAGATATTGGAAATTCGGCGGATAGCTCTGGTTGGCCAGCCAATCATATCCCCAGAGGCAACTGGAACTGCCGGAGATCGATCCTAGCGTGCCCACCCAGTCCGAGGACTGCATAAAGAATTTGCCGCTTTGCGAGATGGATCCGATGCCGTAGTTGGTGCTGAACTGGGCGTTCGATTTGGATATGAAGTTATGAGCGAAGCGCAGCGTACTGCCATCCACCGGGAATACCCCGATAATTTCATCCGTCCATGCGGAAGGAAAACCGGTGTTGTAATAGAGCGGATAGTTCAAGCTGTCGAAAAACGCCAGGCTGTCTGTGGAGTTGTCATTCACCCAGCTGGGGTTTCCCGCCGTTCCGATGACCATGCCTGAAGGCAAGGTGTTGATTACCTCACGCGGAGTGCCGAGAGCGCTAAACGGGCGGATGGCGTACTGTCCCTCCGGGCTGCCGTCGCGGTTCACATAATCGTTCCAGCCGAAAGCGAACTCCCCTCCAGTCAGCCCCGAAATCTTCCCTACGCTGGTAGTGGCAATCTGCCAGAAATAGGGGGTGGTCCCGGCGGTGCTCACACAACTCGTGTTTCCGGCAACGCACGAACCGTTCGATATCAGGGCATACTCACCCGTCAGGTTTACAAAAATGGCGTGGACGTAGAATTCATCCGTGGAGGAATCGGGAGTGGTGGAGTTTCCGAGGTAGACCGACACTGGACCTTTTGGCCCCCAATCCCCCGAGATGGTCCCGGTGCTGGTGTTGTAAACCCGGCAGCCCGAGCCGACTTTCCAGGCTACAACGTAATATCCAGTGTCTTGTGCGCCCGCCGAGTAGGCGGCCGTGAATAGAGTGTCATCGTTGCTGGGGCCATCATGCCCGGTCCAGTCTGAAACGAAGTTGCTCGGCAGACAGTTGCCGGCAGTTCCGGTAAACCCATCCCCAACATCCGCAATGAAGTCGGCAATCAGAGTAACGGTAGGAGAGCCGGATGGGCTGTAATTCGAAAAGTCGTAGCGATAAATTTGCGCGGCGCCGCCTGTCGAATTCCAGACATAAAGCCAGTTGGGATTGCTGTAGCTGAAGTCTGTACCGATGCCCTGAATCGTCAAGCCCCCAGTTGCAGCGTAGCTTGGGTTATCAGGGTACATCCGGGAACACTGCATCGTGGTTGGATCAAAAAAAAGCGGGAAACCCACACCGCCATGCTCTTGCACATAAAGGATGGTGTCATTTGTGTTGAAGTGGTTGACGATGGCTGCCCCACCGCCGCTCGTATCAAACGCGCTACTTGGCAAACTGGGATCCGTGTTGCCGTCGGTGCAGCGGGCGATTGGGTTACCGAAATCCGGGTCCGTTATTACCGTTCCGGCGCCGAGGAGGCTGCCCATGTTGGGAAGCGGCGACGGATAGTTGATAACCCCCAGCGGTCCTTGCGGAAGAGCCGCATTATTGGCCGCTGTACAGGCATATGTCGGAGGCCCGCAACCCACGGTGAGGCTGATCGTGACGGTCTGCGTCAAACTGCCCGACGTGCCAGTGACGGTCAACGTCGCGGCTCCGATGGTTGCGGAATTACTCGCCGTCAGCGTCAAAGCGCTCGTGCTCGTCGGGTTTGCTGGGCTGAAGGATGCCGTCACTCCACTCGGCAGGCTGGAAGGCGTCAGGCTTACGCTGCCCGTGAAGCCGTTCTGGTCGTTCACGGTGATGGTGCTTGTGCCGTTGCTTCCCAGGGGGACGCCCAAAGTGCTCGGATTAGCCGATAGCGTGAAGTTCGGCGGCTGCGCAGCTCCTGAAACTCCGCCGCATCCAGCCAGACTCATAAAGAGACACGTGCTGGTGAGCAGCCAGATCCAAAGCAGCACGTTGGCGGACCGAGTCATTGGTTCTCCTCACGAACCCAAATGGACGCTGAAGGGTGGTGGACAGACGGAACTTAATATAAACACAATCGAGTTATTCCCACTCGCCGACCGGACGTTTAAGGGTTCATCCTCAGCACGTATGCAAATTTCTTCGCCTGATTTCTAACCGCTACGATGCAGCCGCGATCTGCCCGGTTCGCTGATCGGACCGGAAGCGCAGGAGCGCCGCGATGTTGCCGGCGCGATCTAGATCGCTGTGCTCCTTTAGATAGAACAGTTCGATGTCACGACGGATGGCGATGGGGATGATGGCATCGCAGACGTCGGCGAGTTCGCGCGTCGGCCTTCCGCAAGCGACGCACGACGGGGTCGGCCGGGCGTCGAGGTGGCCGCAGTTAGTGCACTCGACAGCTCGAGCAGAATAGTTTTCGCCGAGGAAGATGCTCTGCACTTCTCCGGCTTCCAGCGCCTGCAGGACGCGGCGGAGGCCGGTGACACCACGTCCATTGGATTTGGCGAAATCCACCGCTTCGTTGGCTTTCGTAGAGGCGCGCTCGGTGATCCATTGATTGACCAGAGCGCCGGCGCGATCGCGAATCTCCTCATTCGAAACGCTGGCCACGTCGGCTGAGAAGCGGCCGATCAGGCGCTGTTTGACGTAAGGGTGGAGGTGGGATTCGAACTCGGACCAGTTGGCATCCTGGCACCCGACGACGAGCCGCTCCCAGACACCTCTCTCGCAGTCGGTCCGCAGCCGCTCGGAAACGGCCTTAAAGTGCTGGAGGGCTTCCTCGGACACACGGCGTTCGGCATGGCCGGCTTCGTAACCGTTGTAGCCGTAGCTTGAGGCGTTGCGCGAGAGCATGTGGACAATGGCCCCGCGTTCGCGCAGGTCGTCAAGACGAAGATCAAAGAAGCGGGCGCGCTGGCGGTCGACCACAGCGACCGAGAGCGCCGGCTGAGCTCCCAGCAAAGCAGCCAGCGGTTTCAGCTGAAAGCGCGGCTGGAGATAAATGTGGGTGGCTCCGAGATGCGGGGGCAGTTCGTACTCTCTCCAGAATTTTTCAGCGGAGCAGGCAAAGACTGCTCTTCCCCGATTACTGCCCCGCAGGTTTGTCGCCAGATCGAGGACGCGATCAAGGTCGGCGTGAAGCGATCCGTTCTTGCCGCTGGCTGCAGCGCTTTTCAAGGCCTGCTTTACGATATCTTTGGCGACGATTGCCTCGCGGCGATGCGAACGATCCTGAGGAGGGTCGGGTTGAAAGTAAAAACTCAGGGCGCATGCCCCTTTGGTTTCGTCCGCTTGAAAAGCCGCCAACTCTCGGAGTTCGTCCCGGGTCATCATCTCGACT
>Ga0181523_10001376_pt1 | contig 25871 bp, 18 predicted proteins | sample PEATcosm2014_Bin_43_FD_119752 | JGI IMG/M metagenome (GOLD analysis project Ga0181523, IMG submission 119752) | Peatland microbial communities from MTU Mesocosm Facility, Houghton, MI, USA - PEATcosm2014_Bin05_30_metaG | ecosystem: Environmental > Terrestrial > Soil > Wetlands > Peat | place... | reverse complement strand
TTTCATGTTGTTTGCCGGATTCAGGCGCGATGCTCCGGGATGCGTGTTCCCTCGACGGCGCGCCGCCAATCCAATGTTACTATCAACTGATTGTCTCAATCTGGCTATGGGGTGAACACCCCAGGTGATTTTCCCCGTTTAATGGCAGGGACGTGCTGCTGCGCGTCCGTGTCTTGATTCAAGGCGGCCTTCGGAAACGAAGGCTGTTTTTTTGTTTTCAAAACCGGGGGTGAAACCTCAGGCCACGTGAACCACGCTGGAATTGCAACCACGGATGGATACGATTTTGATTTCGGCTTCGGTCAGGCCGTAGAGGCGATAGACAATTTCATCAATGAGTTGATCCATGAAAGCAATTTGCGTTTCAAGTGGGACGAGTTCGTCTTTGGCTTTCTGAAATCTTGGTGATGTTTAACAAGTTCTTCGCATATCTGCCATCAATTTCTGGAAAACGCTACGCGATGAGCCGGACTTTTCCTATGGGGTATAACCCGACGTCCACGCGTTGGCCGACAGACCGAAGGCACGACTCCGTACACGGCACGCGAGCAGGCTGCCGGTCGGCCATCGGTGATTTGGGTTTCCCCGGCCTGACCCGGCTGTTACGATACTGGTTATGACGGCGGAGACGAACTCTCAGCAAATCAGGACACTGCCGAGCGCCCGGCCAATTGCCGATCTTTCACCCAATGAAAAGCGCGCCCTTCTGGCTCAACTCCTGCGGAGAAAGGCGAGGGAGTCTCAACCGTTTCATTCCCTCTCCGATAATCAGCAGGGAATCTGGTTTCTGTGCCAGTTCGCGCCGGAAAGCTCGATTTATAATGTCAGTTTTGCGGCGCGCATCCGCTCCGATCTGGACATCCCGGCTTTCCGGCGCGCGTTTCAGGCGTTGGTGGATCGCCATCCTTCCCTGCGGACCACAATTGCGGTGCAGTCCGGCAAACCTGCTCAACAGATTCACGAACATCTGCCGGTCCACTTCGAGGAGATTGATGCCTCCAGCTGGAGCGGGGATGCACTGCAGACCCATCTGGTCGAAGAAACCCAACGCCCGTTTGACCTGGAACGAGGGCCGGTCATGCGGGTGAGTTTGTTCACCCGATCGGCGCAGGAGCACATCCTGTTGCTGGTCATTCATCATATCGTGGTCGATTTCTGGTCCCTCGCGGTGATTCTAAATCAACTTGGCGTGCTGTATCGGGCGGAAAAGGCCGGCCGACCCGCGGTTCTCCCTCCGCTTGATCTGCAGTACACGGACTTCGTACGTTGGCAGACCGAAATGCTGGCGAGTCCGGCCGGCGAACGGCTCTGGGATTACTGGAAGAACCAATTGGCCGGCCCTTTACCCGTGCTCAATCTGCGGACCGACCGTCCGCGACCGCCGATTCAGATGTTTCGTGGCGGGCAACACGATTTCACTCTGAACGAGGACCTGGCCCGGCGCCTCAAGGCGCTCGCCAAAGCCGAGGGAGCGACGCTGTACATGGTCCTGCTCGCGGCGTTCGAACTGATGCTTTACTACCACAGCGGCCAGGAGGACATCCTCGTGGCTTCTCCCATGGTCGGACGGAGCCGGGCCGAGTTTGAAGGGCTGGTGGGCTTCTTCGCCAATCCGGTTGTCTTGCGGGCGAACTTTTCCGGGAATCCAACCTTCCGGACATTTCTGGGTCAGGTGGGTGAGACGGTGTTGGCGGCTCTCGAACATCAGGATTACCCCACCCTGCGCCTGGTCCAACGACTCCGGCCACCCCGGGATCTCGGCCGATCACCGCTCTGCCAGACCATGTTCGTCCTGGATAAACCGCACCGGCTCATCGAACAGGCCGGATCGGCATTCGCGCACGGCGAAACCGGACTCTGGATGGATCTGGGCGGGCTGGTGATGGAGTCGATCCCTCTGGAACGCCGGGCCGCGACTCTGGATCTGGTCATGTTGATCATCGAGACGACCGGATCGCTTTCCGCCTCCATCCGCTTCAACGCCGACCTGTTTGATGCCACCACCATCGCCCGGATGGCGGGACACTTTCACGCGCTCCTGGAAAGTGTCATCCGCGATCCGGCCGCCGCGATTGGTGATGTGGAAATCCTGACCGGCGCTGAACGCCAGCAACTGTTGGTCGAGTTCAACGATACCAGGACCGATTATCCGAAAGACAAGTGCCTCCACCAATTGTTTGAGGAACAAGTCCAGCGTACGCCGGACAATGTGGCCGTCGCATTTGAGGGACAGCAACTCCGCGACCACGCGAGCGCGTGCGGAACGGTGCTGACCTACGCCCAGCTCAACGCCCGCGCCAATCAACTGGCCCATCACCTGCAAACGCTGGGCGTGGGGCCGGAGGTGCCGGTGGCCATTTGCATGGAGCGCTGCCCGGAGATGGTCGTCGGGCTTCTTGGCATTCTGAAGGCAGGCGGAGTTTACGTGCCGTTGGATCCGGCGTATCCCAAGGAGCGCCTGTCCTTCATGATGGAAGATGCCCATACGGCGGTGCTGCTGACGCGAGGCCACATGGTGGAGCACGTGCCCGGGCACGGGATCCACGCCGTGTATCTGGACTCAGCCTGGGAAGCCATCGCCGCGATGAGCGAAAAGAACCCGGTGACCGGGGCAACAGCCAGGAACCTTGCCTACATACTTTACACCTCCGGCTCAACGGGACAGCCCAAGGGAGTCATGGTCGAACATCGTGGGTTGTGCAATGCCATCAACTGGATAACTCAAACGCTCGATCTGTCAGCCGAAGACCGCTGTCTGCTAAAGACTCCGATCACTTTCGATGCGGCTGGACGTGAGTTGTTCCCGACCCTGCTGACGGGTGGAAGACTGGTCATTGCCGAAGCCGACGGTCACCGTGATAGCCGATATCTGGCGGAAGCAATCCGTAGCGCGCGGATCTCCATTTTCCACTGCGTTCCGTCCCTGCTGCAGTTCCTCGTCGAGGAGCCTGCTTTCGACGACTCCCCCGCCTTGCGGGCCGTCATGTGTGGCGGCGAAGCCTTGCCGACCCAAGTGGTCGAGCGATTCCAACGCCGCTCAAAGGCCAAGCTGTACAACGTGTACGGCCCGACTGAGACGATCATCGACTCGACCTGTTGGTTATGCGAAGGGGCCAATCACTGTTCTTCGAGTCCGATCGGACGACCGATACCGAACGCGCACATATATATCTTAAACAACGCACTTCATCCTGTGCCGATCGGAGTTGCAGGCCAGATGCATATCGGCGGGGTGGGCTTGGCCCGAGGCTATCTCAACCAGCCGGAGTTGACCGCCGCGAAGTTTATTCCGGACCCCTTCAGCGCCGAGCCTGGAGCACGAATGTACCAGACCGGCGATTTGGCCCGTTATCTACACGACGGGAACATCGAGTTCCTCGGTCGCGCCGACCACCAGGTGAAGATCCGCGGGTTTCGCATTGAACCGGGAGAAATCGAGGCCGCGCTCGGCCAACATCCTGCCGTGCGGAAAGCGGTCGTCCTGGCTCGGGAAGATGCGCCGGGCGAGAAGCGGCTGGTGGCCTATGTGGTCGCTGAATCCACCGCTGATGAGCTGCGCCGCTTTCTCAAAGACAAGCTGCCCGATCAGATGGTGCCAGCGGTCTTCGTGCTGCTGGATGCCTTGCCGTTGCTGTCCAACGGGAAGATCGACCGCCGGGCACTGCCGGCACCGGACCGGACACGACCCGAACTGGACAGGACATTCGTGGCGCCCCGCACTCCTACAGAAGAGCTGCTGGTGGGAATCTGGGCCCAGGTCCTCGACCTTGGACGGGTAGGCATCCATGACAATTTCTTCGACCTTGGCGGCCATTCGCTTTTGGCAACCCAAGCCGTTTCCCGAATGCGCGACGCTTTCCAGGTGGACATTCCGTTGCGCCGTTTATTCGAGGTCCCCACCGTGGCTGGATTGGCCGAAAGCATTGAGGCCGCCCGTCAGGCCGGCCAGAACCTGTTGGCGCCACCCATCCTGCCGGTTCCACGGAACGGAGACCTGGCTCTCTCATTTGCCCAGCAGCGGCTGTGGTTCTTCAATCAGTTGGATCCGGGCAATTCGGCTTACAATATTCCGGCCGCCGTCCGCCTCAAGGGACCATTCAACCTGGCGGCGTTGGAGCAGTGCCTCAATGAAATTGTCAAGCGCCACGAATCCCTGCGCACCACCTTTGGGAAGGTGGACGGACGGCCCACGCAAGTGGTCGCCCCGACCTTGACGATCAAGCTGCCGGTCGTTGACCTTCGAAAGCTGCCCGCCGGCGAGCGGGACATCGAGGTGCGGCGCTTGGTGACTGCCGAAGCCCAGCGGCCCTTCGATTTGTCCCAAGGCCCGCTCATACGCGGCACCGTTTTACGGCTGGCCGACGAGGAGCACGTTGGGCTGCTGACGATGCACCATATTGTCTCCGACGGTTGGTCAACGGGAATACTGATTCGAGAGATGGCGGCGCTCTATGTCGCCTTCTGCGCCGGCGGATCCTCGCCGTTGCCGGCGCTGCCCATTCAATATGCGGACTTCGCCCACTGGCAGCGGCAGTGGTTGCAGGGTGAAGTCCTGGAAACCCAGATTGCCTATTGGCAAAAGCAATTGGCTGGTGCCCCCGCTCTGATCGAACTGCCCACGGACCACCCCCGGCCGGCGATGCAGACTTTCCGGGGTGCGCACCAATCCCTGGTGTTACCCAAGCACCTGAAGGATGGGTTCAAAGCGCTCTCTCGACAGGAAGGCGTTACCCTGTTCATGACCCTGTTGGCGGCGTTCAAGGTTTTGTTGAATCGTTACACGAGTCAGGACGACGTCCTCGTGGGCACGCCGATCGCCAACCGTAACCGGCAGGAGACTGAAGGACTGATCGGATTCTTCGTCAACGCGCTGGTCCTGCGGACGGACCTTTCCGGTGATCCCAGTTTTCGGGAGCTCTTGCGGCGGGTGCGGGAGGTGTGTTTGGGGGCGTATAGCCATCAGGATCTTCCCTTTGATCGGTTGGTCGAGGAATTGCACCTGAAGCGGGACTTGAGCCGCAATCCGCTCTTTCAGGTCATGTTCGCGCTGCAAAATGCTCCGCTGCGGGCGCTGGAGTTGCCGGGCTTGACCCTGAGCCCGGTCGAGGGGGACAGTGAGACCGCTCACTTTGATTTGACCCTGCAGATCGTGGACACCGGGCAGGAACTGACGGCCGCACTCGTGTACAACACCGATCTGTTTGAAGCAGGCACGATTGCCCGGATGCTGGGGAATTTTAAAAACCTGTTGGAAGCCATCGTCGCTGATCCCGAGCAGCGCCTCTCGGATTTGCCGCTCTTGACGGAAGCCGAGCGGCAGCAACTGCTGGCCTTCGCCGAGCCGCAGCCTGATTCCCCTCAATCGGGTTGTTCGCGCACAACGGCACCAGCGGAAGGTTGGGGCGTCCGCGCTACGGCCCAGCGGAGGCTGGTGGAGTGGAACGGTACCAGGACCGATTACCCCAAAGACAAGTGCCTCCACCAATTGTTTGAGGAACAAGTCCGGCGAACGCCGGAAGCCATCGCCGTCGTATTCGAAGCCGGGCAGCTCCGTGACCACGCGAGCACGGGCGAAGCGGTGTTGACGTATGGGGAGCTGAATCGTCGTGCCAATCAATTGGCGAATCACTTGCGGGCGCTGGGAGTCGGACCCGAAGTGCTGGTGGCCATCTGCGTGGAACGCTCGCTGGAGATGGTCATCGGATTGCTGGGCATTCTCAAGGCCGGCGGCGGGTTCGTGCCCTTGGACCCGGCGTATCCGAAGGAGCGCCTGGCCTTCATGCTGAAAGATTCTCAGGTGCCGGTGCTGTTGACCCAGGAACGGTTGGTGGCGGGATTGCCGGAACATGATGCCAGAGTCATCTGTCTGGATTCAGGCTGGGAGACCATGGCCCGTGAAAGCGGAGAGAACCCCGGCTGCTCAACCCTCCCCGAAAACCTGGCTTATGTCATCTACACTTCGGGATCGACGGGGCAGCCCAAGGGAGTTCTCGTTTCGCATGACTCGATTGCCGGTCACTGCCGGAATGCTCAAAGGTACTACGAACTGGACTCCCGCGACGTCGTCCTCCAGTTTGCTTCGTTGAGTTTCGATGTGTCATTGGAGGAAATCCTGCCGACACTGATCGTCGGGGCCCGGCTGGTGATCATGGGAACGAACATCTGGCCTCCGGCAGAATTCCATCGAAAGATTTCAGAATTCGGACTCACGGTCCTCAATCTTCCCACCGCCTACTGGCAGGAACTGGCTCGAGAATGGGCGGGCGTCCCGGAACTGGTCCCGAACATTCAGCCCCGACTCTTCATTGTCGGCGGCGATACGATGTTGCCCGAGGTTCTCAAACTCTGGCAGCGAACACCGCTGAATTCAATCCGACTCCTCAATGCGTACGGCCCGACCGAGACGACGATCACGGCAACGGCCTTCGAAATTGCTCCCCGTCCTGGTCAGAATACGACGTATCAGCGGGTGCCCATTGGTCGTCCCCTCGCCAACCGGACGATCTACATTCTGGACCGGCACAACCATCCTGCTCCGATCGGCATTCCCGGTCATCTGCATATCGGCGGAGCGGGCCTGGCCCGAGGTTATTTGAACCGGCCGGAGCTGACCGCCGAGAAGTTTATTCCAGACCCTTTCAGTGCTGAGCCAGGAGCGCGAATGTATAAGACCGGCGACCTGGCCCGCTATCGGCCCGATGGGAACATCGAGTTCCTCGGTCGCGCCGACCACCAGGTAAAGATTCGCGGGTTTCGCATCGAAACGGGAGAAATCGAAGCCGTGCTTGGCCAACACCCGGCCGTACGGGAGGCTGTGGTCCTAGCTCGGGAAGACGCGCCGGACGAGAAGCGGTTGGTGGCCTATGTGGTGGCGGACTCCACGGCGGATGAACTGCGTCATTTTCTCAAAGACAAATTGCCCGAGTACATGGTGCCGGCGGTGGTCGTGTTACTCGAGGCCTTGCCGGTGACGCCCACCGGGAAAGTGGATCGCCGGGCACTGCCGGTGCCGGATCGCTCCCGGCCGGAGTTGGAAAAAGCGTTCGTTGCGCCCCGCGATGACCTGGAACTCCAACTCGCGCAGATCTGGGAGGAGGTTCTGGGCGTCCGGCCGGTCGGGGTGAGAGACAATTTTTTTGAGTTGGGAGGACATTCGCTGCTGGCGGTGCGTCTGTTCGCCCTCATCGAGAAACGGCTGGGCAAAAAACTTCCGCTGACAGCCGTCTTTCAGGGAGCCACAGTTGAGCATCTCGCCGGTCTTCTCCGTCAGCAGGCCACGCCCGGCCCGCAGTCCTCGCTGGCGCCGCTTCAACCCGGTGGCGACAAACGGCCGCTCTTCCTGGTGCATCCAGCTGGCGGACACGTTTTCCCCTACATCCATCTGGCGCAGTTGCTGGGTTCCGATCAACCCTGTTACGGGCTTCAAGCCCGGGGGCTGGAAGACGGACAAGACCCCCACACGCGGATCGAAGACATGGCGGCCTGGTACATCCAGGCCCTGCAGACCGTGCAGCCGACGGGGCCGTACCTGCTGGGCGGATGGTCCATGGGCGGCGTGGTCGCCTTCGAGATGGCGCAGCAACTGCACGCGCAAGGTCAGCGGGTGGCGTTGCTCGCCTTGCTGGATGGCCGGATTCCCACTCCCGATGAGACGTTTCCGGAGGAAGATGCTGAGGCGATTTTGTTGGTCGAACGTTACTTCGGTATTTCGTTTGGTCCGATGGAGTCCCTGGCGGAGCTTCCCAAAGACGAACAGTTGGCCTTTATGCTGGAACAGGCGAAGAGCGCCGGCTTGATACCCGCGGAGCTTGATGTTTCCCAAGCCCGCCGTTTTGTTGAGCTTCTCCGGAGCGACCTGCGAGCGACGCAGATTTACGGACTGCGTCGCTACCCGGGTCGAATCACCTTCTTCAAGGCGAGTGAAACGCTGGCAGGCGCGGCGAAGGACCCGGACCCGACGATGGGCTGGAGCGAATGGGCCAGTGGCGGAGTGGAGGTCCACGTCGTTCCGGGCAATCACGCCAATCTGATGTACGAGCCGCACGTAGAAGTCCTGGCTGAGAAACTGACGGCTTGCCTCAACCTGGCACAATCCGTGGTGGAGGAAGAAAGCGGAAATGTGTAGTTACCGGCTCCGGCTCGGTCGGGTTTCTTAACTTCGTAATCCTCGCCGCGCGGCACAGTTCACACGCTTACGATTGGGCAAAGATCGAGAACGGCGGTGCGGGCCTCCGTCTGCCCTGGCGCCAGCGTTTGAAGTTGATTGCGGTGGGGTCGAGGTAAATTGAACCATCCCGTAGTTTCGTCGTGCCGATCAAAGTTGTGTTGTACGTCTCGGTTCGGCGGCTGCCGGTGTCAACGTTCACTTTGCTGCCCACGTACACCCAATCTGGCTCGGGTTGGTTGTGACCATTGAGCACGGCTACCATGACGTGAACGAAGCGAATGTTGCCCGTCTTTTGATCAATCGCAAAGCACGCCACCAGATGCCAGCCGGAATGTCCGTTGTGGCTTTCTCCACCCTTGCCGATTTGAATGGTTGACTTGACCTCCAAACCAACCGGCTTGCCCTTCGCGGAAACCTTTGGATTGATCAAGTCTGGATACGCTTGGTCGGAGTTGTGTTTGTACGGCGAGTTCTCGTGGATCGCGTCGCAGAGGATATTGGAGACCAGCCCGCTGAAATTGTTGCCCTGAATATATTTCGGCAAAGGTTTCCCGCCGCTGGCCGACAGATTTGCGTTAATCAGCAAGACAATCCGCTGGGTTTCGTTCATCGCGCGTTGCAGATGAGCAATCTTGAGGCCGGGCGGCAACGGTGCTTGCGGGCGGAAATAGTCGGGATTGGCTTCGACCTTCGCCAAAACGGGTGGCCCGGCGAACGCACCCGCCACAAGTTGTGGGAGTGGACAATCCAGCGCCTTGCCAAGTGATTCGAGAATGCCGATGGAAAAATTCTCGCGTCCGTTCTCCAGACCGGATAGATACTGGTAAGTGATACCGGTACGCGCGGCTAATTCGTCCTGCGTCAAATTCTTTTGCTCGCGCAGACGGCGGACGAAATTGCCGATGATCGTCTTGGCATCCATTTCGTCTATAGTTGATACCAAGAACAGTCTTGATTGTCTTTCGCCTATAGTTGAAACTTGCGCGCGATGAGGAAATACGAGATTCACCTCTTGGATTGCTTTGAATGGTTGCGCGGCTGTCCGCCGCAGAGCATTCACGCGGTCTGCACCGACCCGCCCTACGGGCTCATCGAATTTTCTGAGAAAGAATTGTCCAAACTGCGCAACGGACGCGGTGGCGTGTGGCGGTTGCCACCCATGATTGGTGGACACAAACGTGATCCCCTGCCCCGGTTCACCGTGCTGACGGACGAGGAGAAGCAGAATCTCCGGGCGTTCTTCCGCGATTGGGGAAAACTTCTTCTCGATGTTCTCGTGCCCGGCGCGCACGTTTGCGTGGCCGGTCACCCAATCCTTCAGCATCACGTGCAGGGAGCGATGGCTGAAGCCGGTTACGAGGTTCGTCCCGCCGTCATGCGGCTATACTTTGGCTTCCGTGGTGGCGACCGTCCCAAAAATGCCGAGAAGGAATTCCCAGAAGTGTGCGTCACGCCCAAAGGCGCTTACGAACCTTGGATGCTGTTTCGCAAGCCACTCGCCGAAAGGACGGTGGCCGAGAACTTGCGAAAATGGAAGACAGGCGGTTTGCGGCGTCTCTCCACTGATAAACCGTTTCCCGAGGTCGTCCCAAGTGGTCGTACTCCGAAACGTGAAGAAGCCATTTCCGATCACCCGTGCCTGAAGCCGCAGCATTTCATGCGTATCATCGTGCGCGCCTTGTTGCCACTGGGCGAGGGCATAATGCTTGACCCATTCATGGGATCCGGTTCAACCATTGCCGCTGCCGAAGCGGTCGGCTATCGGTCAGTCGGAATTGAAATTGACAAAGATTATTTCCGCCTCGCCGAGACCGCGATACCCAAGCTCGCTGCGCTTTATCCGACTTTCGAGGGCGACAGTCTTGAACTCGACTTGAGCGATTATCCGCAAGAGGCCATCGAAGAAAGCCAGCTCACCATGGCCTTGGCAGAATCACACGGACGTTACCGCACGCGCAGACGGTGAGATTCTATCCCGCAGTGCCTTTAACCCGCGGCTCATTTTCCTTCTCGATGAGAAACTCATCGATTATTCCGACCAGTACCTCTTGCCGGTCTGCGCGTCTCGCCTTATCGTTAGATGCTTTTTCGATAGCACGAGCGTAAATTTGTGCGGCTTTGATAGTCTTAGCAGTTGGATCTTTTAGTCGCTGGTCGACTCCTATCGCCAGGGCTAATAGCGCCTGGCGAAGTTGCTTTTCAGACTTTGCCGGCAGATCATGATTTCGAAGAAGGCCGCCCAGCGCCACAAACAGGCTGTAAAAATCGGCGCGGTTGCCCCACCGGGAAATGTCTGCAATGTCAGGAAATAGGCTCTTGATTGTGTTCAGTGTCTTCGAGAAGACACGCTTGATTCTGTTCTGCTCCGGGAATTCGTCCTCGTATTGCTCGTATTGCTCGTAATAGCCGTTGATGATTTTGGCTGACCCGCCCTGTGGCCCGTGCAATAGCCCAATCAAAAGATCACTCATCATCTCGATGTCGGACATCCGCCGAATCGAAGCCGGAGTTACGATCCGGTTCACTGCCCAATACTCATCGTCGGCCAGATCTTCAGAAAGCTTTGCGAATGCACCGTGAAATGTTGCATTCCGTAACTCCTGCGATTTCAGCGGCATCGCGAACTTGTTAAGTCGCTTGAATACATCTTCAACTTCCTTAAGACTGTCAGTGTAGAGATACCTGACGCAGATTTCATACTGAAAAAAGCTTTTTCGGGCATTGCCGGTGACATCTGCGAAGGTCTTATCTCTGTGAACGGACGCATCTGGAAGTGTGTCCAGACTAAAGTCATTGTTGTCTTCGCCGACTTGGTCTTCTGTGCGCTCAACGCCTATGAACTGCAAGATCGTCCTCAATCTCTGCTGCCCGTCAACCACTCCAAATTGCTCTTCTCCGTCATCTGCCACCGTCACTTGCACATAGACCTCTGGAATCGGGATGTCCATCAGGATGGATTCAATGAGTGCGCATCGTTCCTTGCTAGTCCAGACGGGTTTACGCTGGAATGGCGGGCGAATCTCAAGGTGGCCACTCTTATAATGTGTTTGGAACCATGAGATGGACTGGGGATGAGATGCGTGTTTCATTGTTTTTTCCTTATCAATCAAGTAACGATTTCCGCAAGACTGCCAAACTATGCAAATGGTACAACTCCGCATGCCGCCAAGTTCTGTAGAGGCGGCCTTCGACATCCTCATGCCTTCGCGGAGGATGACGTGAGACTTGCTTTAAAGTATTGAACCAGCGCACGTTAAACTCCAATACCGGTTTAGCCTTTGGCCCGTAAATTTTTGAATCCAATCGAATCTCCAACGGTGTTATCCAACCAGTGTATACCTCGCTGCTCCTGTCTCTTAACCACCCACCCAACCTATTGGCATCGGTGAATGGCGGTCTCGGATAGGCGGCATCAAGCAGTGAAAACCATAGATGGTCAAAAATGTCGGCATTGACAATAACTACGTCAATATCGGACTTGTCTTTAAAGACTACCAAGTTCCCTTGCGGCTTCATGCTGAATCCCAATCGGCCACTACCAACAACCCTGACGTCGCCTCGTGCGACTCCGAGTTGCACCGCAAGCTCATCGCGAAACGCGTTCCAAGTGTCCGGTTTGGGCTCAAAGACAAAAGGCGTAATGTCATCGTGCAAGCATGGCCCGAGCATTTGCAAGTCAGTCTGCTCTACCAGTAGCTGCCGAAATTCATCAGGAGTCATATCAGGAAATTCATGATCTCAAAACTCCACAATCACATCCTTGCTGAAAGTCAGCCCGGCAACTTCGGCAGCGAGGCGGATGATGGTTTTCTTAAGCACGTTGTTGAGATTGGTCGCGACCAGCCAGCCACCGGGTAACTGTTCGCGCATCTCGCGGAGGTCCTCGCGGTCGGGATAAAGTTCTTCCGGTGTACGAGCGATATAGCGGCGTTTGCGGCCTTGGGCGTCGGGGTGCTGGGAGCAGCGTTCGAGGAACGTGGGATCGCCCTTGGCGAGTTCGCTTAGGACAATGACCATGGCGTCTTTGGCGTTGTGGTATGAGTAGGCTTTGCCACGAAGAACGAGTTTGCCTCTGCGGGTTGTTTCACCACTGATGTGGGGCGCGGTCGGACGATGAGTTACCGCGCTGGTTGGCGGCACGGTCTTGTCACGCGAAGTTTCGACAATGACCGGTCGGCCGAGTCCGGCAAGGAACTCGGCGACATCGTTGTCGTCGGGGCGGACGCCAGCCTTGGATTCGACGGCGCTGGCGAGCATGTCCACCAAGTCTTCGTTGCCCTTTTCGACCAGTTCGCGCCACGCTTCGGGGATGGCGGCGCAGGCTTAGGTGCGGCGGTTGCGGCTGCGGTATTAATTGCGGGCGGCTTCGAGGGCTTCACCGGACTCGACCCGTTCACGAGCCAAATAGCGGCGCAGCGTTTCGGCGGCTTCGGTGGGCGGGCGTTCAAAGAGATCAAGTTTATACACGCGCCGGTCTTCGTAGCTGCCTTGTTCCGCCGGCAGGTAGAAGCTCCAGGTCTTGCCGTCGGTCAGAACGATAAACGGCACGCCGGTATGGAAGGCGTATTCGAGGGCTTGGCGAACGCCGTCCTCGGCCTTGCCGGGTGGTTTGACTTCAATGAAATCGGCGGGCTTGGAGGGCGGATGGCAGAGGGCGAAGTCGGCGCGGCCTTCACCAGTCTGGAATTCGGGCCAGACCGAGGTCGTGTCGTAGATGTCCCAGCCCAACGCCTGAAGCACGCGCAAGACGATGCCTTGGGATATGGCCTGTTCGTTGGGAAACCGGCCTTGGCGCAGACGGGCGCTGATGTCGGTGAGTGTGGCTTCGAGGGACATAAGCGTTTAGCCTTTCGCATCCATCGGCGCGGAGTATGCCAACGCGAGCCGGTCGGGGCAAGCCCGCGATTGAATGCCGGCCAGTCTGCCGGTACGCCTGCGCCGCGATTCGCGCGGCGGTATTCTCGGCGTGCTGGTCGGCGGCGGGCGGGAAGGTGTAGGGCTGAGGTGCAGCCTAGGTTTGGCGTTTTCCGGCGAGCGCCAACCGGTGGGTTTTGGCAATGATTCGTTGTTGGTCGTTCCTGACGCCGGCTTCTTTGGCGAATCGTGGCCAATCGGCCACCGCCGCCGCCACCTGATCGATCAAATCGTCGGCGTCTTTGAGGCGGTACGGTTGAGCCACGGCGAGCAAGTCGGCCCGCGTGAAGTCGTCACGTTTGCCGTTGATGCTCATCTGGTGACGGTTCGTCCAACTGCCGGCGGGATTGTACGACCAGATCAAGTCAAACGCCGGCGCCAGCCGCCATTGACCGGCCTGATCCATCAGAAACGCGATGTTGCGGGTGTGATCATCCTGATTGCGGGCCACCACATTGAACACCATGCGCCGGTACATCTCGCGCATCGTCTCGTGCCCCAGGTTCAGACGCTGGATCACCGAAAACGCCTGCTCATACCCGTGCTCCCCCGCCGCGTTGAAATCGTAATGGCCCATCGCGCACAGCGATTGCATGTGGATTTTCCCGCCGTGAACGTCGCGGTCAAAGCGCCGCGTCATGAAATGCGCGCGTCCCGATTCCTCCAGCAACCGGCAGTCGTTCATCTCAATCCCCGCCGCCACGGCCATCCCGTGATAAGCATGCTCGATTCGGCCAAAGCCTTTCGGATCGCCGAGCGTGACATCGTTCACCCCATCGAACTTCAAAATCCACGGCTCAAACCCGGGCGGCGCGGCCACCTGTCCCGAACGCACCTCCTGCGTCTGTGGATTCCACGCGATGACTGCCTTGGCCCGGTTTCCACCCGCCGAGGTGCCGACGCGGATGATCTCCGTCAACGCTTCCGCCTTCGTGCCCTTGAGATTCACCGCCCAGTCCGCCCGATGGCGGAGAATCTGCGCTGCCAGTTCCGTCAATTCCGCCACCTCAATGGGAACGGACTTGCCCGCCGGTGGCCCGATGGCTGGCTTGAATTCCAGCGCGCCCATCCCGCGTGTGCCCATGTAACACAGCCGCTCGACCGGTGTGAAATCGCCGGGGGCACGACCTTGCCGCGCCAACCAGAGATCGATCAGCCGGTTCCCGTACCGGTCCGGCAAGGAGTCGGCCAACAGCCCCGGCAGCCCGTGAAACGTGTCCCGGTTGAGCGACGGAAAAGAAAAGATGCCGGCGCGGAGCGGCAGCATCAGCGGCGCAACATTCCGGCCCTGGCGCAGAAACGCCGGGTCATACTCAAAATTGCCGAAACCCCGCGGCTCATCCCACGCCACGGCTCCGACATCCTTCCCCCACAGGCGAACCGTGGCGACGGTGACTTTGCGAATACGCGCCGCCATGGTTCAGGTTTCCCTCACTCTAAGCCGGCGCCGGGGGACGAAGGCTCGCCGACGCTCGCGGCCCTTCAGTTTTGCCAGTTGAATCGGGCTTAATCCCGGCTCTGGTAGAAACGCATCAAGCTGGCTGAGTTTGCCCATCGCGCGCAGCACCCGGATAAGCAGCGACAACGTACAGACCCGTCCACTCTCAAGATTCTGCAAGGCTCGCCGGGAGACACCGGCTTTGCGGGCCACTTCGGCTTGCGCCAGATTCTCGTTGAGACGCTGGGCTTGGATCCGCCGCCCCAGTTCCTCCAGCACCGCCTTCTCGCTCATGGCTTCGAAGTTCATGGCCATACTCTGCCCGATGCTGCCAAACCAGTCAAGCTGGAAAGCGCATTATAATACGCCTAAATGGCGTTTATATGCTGTAAAGCGCATTATAGTTCTCATAGTAAACAACCTAAGAACAGGAAATTGGCTCGACATTTCGTCAGTTTTTTACCGCATTGTTGCCACTTGTGCAGGATTGTCGCCGCCTTGCGTTCGGTTTGCGTCAGCTACATACTCCCGGAAGAAAATGGCGCAGCAGGAAAGACGAATCCATGAACACCGCAATCGCCTTTGACTCCTGGATTGCTTTCCGCAAGCCGAACCCACAGGCCCGCCTCCGTCTGTTCTGCTTCCCGTACGCAGGAATGGGTGCATCGATTTTTCGCACCTGGCCGGACGGTTTGCCAGCAGATGTTGAGGTCTGCCCGGTTCAGTTCCCCGGTCGGGGAACCCGGCTGATGGAGACTCCGTTCACTCAGCTCTCGCCTCTGGTCCAGACCCTCGCCCAAGCCCTGGTTCCACTCCTGGACAAGCCGTTTGCCTTTTTCGGTCACAGCCTGGGAGCATTGGTTGGCTTTGAACTCGCCCGTCAGCTCCGGAGACAGTCTGGTGTTCAGCCGGTTCGCCTGTTTATCTCGGCGGATCGCGCGCCGCAGACCCCTCATCGCGACCGGCCGATCCACGCCCTGCCCGAGGGGGAATTCATGGCCGAATTGCGTCGCCTGAATGGCATTCCCGGAAAGGTGTTGGAAGAGGCCGAACTCATGCAGATGATGCTTCCCGCTTTGCGGGCCGATTTTGCCGTTTACGAAACTTACGTGTACTCGACCGAGCCTCCTCTCAACTGCCCCATCTCCGCCTTTGGCGGCTTGCAGGATCAGCGGGTGAGTCGAGACGATCTCGAAGCCTGGCGCAATCAAACGAATGGTTCCTTCTTGCTGCGGATGTTTCCCGGTGACCATTTCTTCTGGAACACAAATCAGCCGCTCTTGCTTCAGGCGCTCTCCCAGGAACTGCGCGGAAACGCTTGAGAACCATCCCATGAAAGCAACCCCCAGCACCTCTCCGGTTCCTCTGTGGCGCGCTCCACCGGAAACTTTGGTGTTGGGTCCCGATGAGGTTCATGTCTGGCGAGCGACCTTGGACCAGACCCGGTCACAGATTCAGAACTTTCGCCACAGCCTGGCTGCGGATGAGCAGGCGAGGGCCGAGCGGTTTTATTTTGAGAGAGACCGCGGGCACTTTATCATCGCTCGTGGAGTGCTCCGGGCCATCCTCGGCGGCTACTTGAAACGAGCGCCCGAAGGCCTTTCCTTTTGCTACAGCTCTCATGGAAAGCCTGCCTTGGCCGGAGAATCCGGCGGGGATGCGATCCGCTTTAACGTTTCCCACTCCCATGGAGTCGCTCTTTACGCGGCCACTCGTGGCCGGGAGGTGGGCATTGATGTCGAGCGCATCCGATTCAATCTGGCAGTCGCAGAGATCGCCAGGCGGTTTTTCTCACAGCGGGAGGTGGCGATGCTCCGCGCACTCCCAACCGAGGAGCAGCGTGAGGCGTTCTTCCGCTGTTGGACGCGCAAGGAAGCCTGCCTCAAAGCCCGGGGCGAAGGACTTTCACTGCCCTTGAACCAGATTGACGTGTCACCGGCTCCCGGGAAACCGGACGCAGCACCCGGCACTCAACCGGATTCATCCGAAGCCTCCCGTTGGTTGCTTCAGGAACTTGCCCCCGCCCCCGGCTACGTCGGCGCTCTGGCCGTGGAAGGACACGGCTGGCGTCTTGCCTGTTGGCAATGGCCGGACCCGGGCCAGCAACCAGTCTGAATGTTGCGGCTCATTTTCGGGAGTACGTGGCTAACGCAAAAAAAGCGTCAAGTAGGCGGTGGCTGGATTGAAAAACGCGTCGCAGACGTACCGGCAATCAATCGCGGGCTTGCTGCGACCGGCCCGCGTTGACATACTCCGCTGAGTCTATTGGCCGACCTATTCACCACAGTTGACGACTATCTTGCTTTGCCAACACCGGTTGTCCTCTTTGATGAGATTAGCAACGACCCCGCCAAGGCCCATGATGCCTTCTGCGGCCTAAAAGGGAGCGACTTTGCTAACGAGACCGCGATTGCCGATTTTTTGCCAGCGGCTTACGAAGTCATCTCCGATTATGGCATTCCCGGTTACGACGAGCATCTCAAATTGTTGCTCCGACAATTCCTGCGCAAATACAACCTGCGCTACCGACTGGAAGATCCCTTCAAGCTTCGTTTTCTTCTCCCCGGCTCATTCTCCAACCTGTACGCCAAACTCCAGCGCGTAGCCGCAAAGGACAAACACTTATCCGAACTTGTCCGTGACTTCGAGCATGCCTTCAATGAGTATGCGCACTCAAACGACCCAACAGACTTGAAGACCTGCATCCAGAAGGCGAACAACTTGGCCGAGGGTCTGGCTTCCAATACGATGAATTACCCGGCGAAGAACACGCTTGGAGCATTATGCGACCAAATCAAATCTTGGCCGCACGACAAAGTGAGGGACTCACTCAAGAATCTATACAGCTTCTGCTCAGACTACGCCGGGGTTCGCCACGGTGGTCGCCCAACCGCCTGTACTCGCGCTTTGGACCAAAAGGATTGCGTACTGACTTGTCTATTGCTCCTGACTTTCTCCGGCTATCTAACACCAGGCGTAGATGCCCAAGAAATTCTCGGCTCGTGGCCCGGTTCAGGGTTGAAACGAGCCAAAGTCTTTCTCGCTCCGGCGAAGCCTTTGCGCTCTCTCAGTTGGCCACAGAGAATAAGACAGTGGCTCAGTCGATTTATGCCGAGCACTTGAGAGTCGAAATCTCCGTAAATCCCCGATAATCAGCCGTTCAGTTACGTGCGGACGACGCTCTGCTACCGGCCATTTGCGTTAATTAAACACTTCCGCTCATTTTTTACCCCATCTCCCGGCGAGCCGTTTGACGACCCAATAGGTGAGCAACGTAATGGGGGTGGCAATGAGGATCGAACCAACGAACATGGCGGCGTAAACATCCCAACCCTGTTGCAAAACGCCCCAAAGTCGGGGCTGATCCAACGTCAACGGATGCTGCACCGGGAGAATCAATTTCCCCAATCGAAATTCAGCCAGCCAGATCAAAGGCAATAGCGGAAGGTAGAGAATCGAAAACATCGCCCCAGCGACAGCGGCGATTACATTCCTCTTCAGCAGCCACGCCACCACGGTCGCCACGATTACTGGGGATGGATTCAGTGGCAGGAAGCCGGCAAAGATGCCGATGGAGAAGCCGGCAGCGATTTGGTCGGGTCGGGCATCGAGGTGCTTCAGCTTCTGCCAAATCTCGCGGATTCGTTGTTTCAGGGTGATTCTGGCCATGGCTCAGAGCGCGGGGCCGGCATGCGCCACATCACTGACGATCTGACCGTCACGCAATCGAATCAACCGGTGCGCCCGCTCCATGACTTGAGGATCGTGGGTGGCATAAACGAAAGTCGTGCCGTGAGCGCGATTGAGTTGTTCCATCACTTCGAGGAGCGCGGTCGCCGTGGCCGAGTCGAGATTCGCCGTGGGTTCGTCCGCCAGGATCAGCGCCGGCTCGGTGACCATGGCTCGCGCCACCGCCACCCGCTGCTGTTGCCCGCCGGACAACTCGCCGGGGCGACGATGTTCAAGGTTGGCCAGACCGATTTCTGCGAACAGTTTTTGCACCCTTTCTTTTCGTTGCGCCACCGGCACACCCTGCAGGAGCAGGGTAAATTCAGCGTTCTCCAGGGCGGTCAGGATCGGCAGCAGGTTGTACGCCTGGAAGACGAAGCCGAGGCGTTGCAGCCGCAGCCGGGCCAGCTCCCCTGAGGATAAAAGTTGAAGGTTTTTCCCTTCCACCAACACCTCCCCGGTATCGGCCCGGTCGAGTCCGCCGATGATGTTCAGCAACGTGGTTTTGCCGGAACCGGACGGGCCGGCAATCGCGAGAAATTCTCCGGGCGCAACCCGCAGACTGACCCCGCGCAGGGCCGGAACCTCGATTGGCCCCGTGCGGTAGGTCTTCTTCACTTCCTTTAGTTCCACCGCCCACTTGGTCATATCAGTCATAGCGCTCTCCAAATCATGTTAAAACACCTTCAATGCGCCGGGCAGTTCGGTTCGCGCGGCCTTGAGCGCCGGATAAAGCGAGATGACGGTCGCCGTCAGAAAAACAATGCCGACGGACGAAGCGATGCGCGTCAGGCTCAAGCTTGAGTAGATGATCGGGTCAAAAACGAGCGCGGTGGGAAGGCTGCTGTGGAAGAACCAGCGCAGATCCAACCCGGCGGTAGCGAAATAATGCTGGACGCTCAACCCCAGTACCAGACCCAGAGCGAGGCTGATCGCCGTGAGCGCCAGAGACTCGCCAATGACCATGACGGCAAGCTGCCCCGGCTGCAGGCCCAGAGCCGAACAGAGACCGAATTCATAACGGCGCTCGAGAACCCGCATGAGAATGGTGTTGAGTATCCCCAACCCGACCATCGCGAGGACCACGCCGTTCATGACATAGTTAAAAGCCTTGTCCAGCAAGAACATCTGAGCCAGCGCCGGCATGGATTCCCGCCAGGGCAGAACTTCAACCGGCACTCCCGCCAACCGCTTCCGCAACCCCTGGGCCACCATCAGCGAGTCACCCTCCCGCTCAAGGAGGATCGCGACCTGAGTGACCCGGCCGGTCACTCCGACCAGTGCCTGGGCCTCGGGCAACGGCATCTGGATGATGTGGGCGTCGATCGCTTGAATTCCCGTGCGAAAGATCCCGCTCACCCGCAACAGAGCGCTCTGCATTTCTCCTCCACCGGCGTCCGTTGCTTCCGTGTCGGGCGATGGCACCGCCTGAGTCATGAGCACGACTTTGGCTCCGATCTTTACCGCGAGCTTGCGGGCCAAGTCCGCGCCAATGACAACGCCCGATGCTTGATCGTCATCGAGATATTTCCCCTCGACAATCCGCTTGGGAATCAGGGATACGGCCCGCTCCGCCTGCGGGATAACCCCCATGATGCGTACTCCGGCAGCGTTGGCTGCGGAACTCAGCAATCCAGACGCCAGCAATCGGGGACTCACACCGCGTACCACAGGCTTCATCGCATTGGTCTGCAAGAACTCCGCAGTCGTAGCCACGACACTCGCCGGCAGCAACAACTCCTGAGAATTAATGTCCTGGTACCCCTGCGCCTGGATGACGACGTGCCCGGTGCCGAATCTTACCCCGTTGCGAACCATTTGCTCGTGGCTGCCATCGAGCAAGCCCAAAGAGACCAGCAGCAAGGTTAGACCCAAGCCCAAGGCCAGCGCCGTCAGCAGGGTCCCGCGGGGATTGCGCCAGAGATTGCGCCACCCGATTTTCACCAGCAGGAGAATACCCATATCGCTAAACCTTTCGGAGTGCCTCCGTCGGCCGAAAACGCGCCGCCCGCAACGCGGGATAGAGGGCCGACACCAGAGCTGTGACGGCCAGCCCCAGAGCGGCCTGAGTGTAGGTGGTGAAATCCTGCCGGCCGTACCAGATGGGACCCACCACGACTCCGGCCAGAGAAACCGCGCCGCGATTGCCACCCAGGTTCAGACCATGAACCTGCAAATACCAGAGGAGCGGCGCCCCAAGCGCTGCTCCCAAAACCAGACTGGCTCCCGCCAAACTGGCCGCCTCCGCCACGATGAGATTAACCACCTGAGCTGGACGCATTCCCACGGCCATCAGCATGCCGAGCTCACGCGTGCGCTCGATGATCGCCATGAGCATGGTGTTGACGATACCCATGACCGCCAACAGGAAGAAAATGAAAAAGAGAATAAAAGTGACACGACGATTGAACTGGACGTAGTCGTCCAGCTCCGGCGCCAACTCCGGCCAGGCCCGCACCCGGACCGGAAGGGTTTTACCCAGTTGCGCCTCCAGCGCCGCCGCCGTCGCCGTCGCCGTGGTGATGTCATGGAGCTTGATCCCAACTTCATGGATCCTCCCCGGCGGCAGGCGCAACAGCTCCTGCAGAGAAGCGAGAGACATGAGCACCAGACCCCGGTCCATGTCGTCAAGCCCCGTGTGAAACGTCCCGGCGACCGTGTACAGATCATTTCCCGTGGAACCATTTGCCGCCGGCGTCACCAGAACGATTTCCGACCCCACCTCGACGCCAATCGTGGCCGCGAGTTTGTCTCCCATCACGACACCTTTGGGCATCCGTCCGGTCAGGTAGCTCCCTTTTACCATCCGGGTTTGCAGCACAGTACTTTTCGGTTCCTGATCGGGGACGACGCCGAGGAGTTGCACCCCGGCCGATTGATGGGTCGCGCTGACCAAGCCGTAGCCGTACACCCGGGGACTCGCCGCCTGAACCCGGGGATCGGCGGTGATGGCGGCAAGCAGCGCGCTGACATCGGTCCCGGTTCGCCCGCCCAAAGTCTGGTGCGTGGGACGGTCCGGGTAGTAATCCGGAGCGTGAACCTCCATATCCGAGAGCACAAGGCCCGTGCCGCTCTCGATCATCTGCTGCCTCAGTCCGGCCATCAGGCACGCCACGAACAGCAGCATGGCATAGCCCAAGCCCATCGCCGCCATGGCGATCAGCGTCCGCCGGGGGTTACGCCAGAGATTGCGCCACGCGAGCTGCAGAAGCCGTCCGCTCATGGTTTCAGATTCTTCCGGGAAAACGTCTCCTCACTAATCGGCCCGTCGAAGATGATGTTTTCATACGTGATTATCGTCTGTTCAACCGTTTGGTCCGGAGGCCGCCTCACCCCATCAACTAAACCACCGTCATCCGCACTTGCCTTCTCGTCAGTCTTGTCCAGGGGTCGCATGACCAGGCGCGTTGGAATGAGCCTTCCGCTCACGGTTTTGTACTCGGAAAAGGACAGTTCCCGGACCAGCTTCCCGTCCTCGTCATAGTAGCGTTGCCGGACGGGCATCTGGTCGGCCTGGCGGATTTCCAAAGTGATTTTTCCCCACACCACCGCCGCTGCCCGTTTGGGTGTCAGGGTATATTCAGTCACCGCGACCCCATCCCGCTTTCCTTCAAAAGAGGCCGCGATCACGTAGTCGTTGGTGAGGTTATTCTCCTTCACCAGGTCATCGAGGGTGAAGTGACTGCCCATCCACGAGTCCATCATCATCGAAGGCGGCATCTTCATCGTGCGGTTCGCTTTCGGCAGATAGCACCAGGTTTTGTTGCCAACTTTCAGGATGGCCGTGCCCGCATCTTCCTGCGGGCTGCGAACGCGGATGAGGACGTTCGACTCGCCGCGTGACCAGAACTGCATCGAGATCTTCCGTTGGAAATCTTCCCTGGTGATCTGCATGTCCACCGTGGCGATGCTGGATTGGCTGATAAACAGCCGCGCCACCCGGTCCACAGTCTCCCGCGCCGGTTGATCGTCCGCGGCCTGAGACATTTGTCCCCAGCTCAGCCATATCAGTCCCAGGCCGATTGCGACACTTCCTTTTTGCCATCTCATAAACAGACAGGTAAACAGGTTATCCGGCGGGTCGGGAAATGGAAGGGCCCTTAGCAAGGCACGGAGCCGTCCTTCTCCTCACCCAACATTTCGGTGAGCAATGAATCCACTTTTTCATCCGAAAGCTGATCAAGGTTTGCCAACAGACGTTCCGCATTTCTCTTGTCTATGTGTGCCTTGTGCTGTGTGACTTCCGGGGCTGGAGGCGCCAGCGGGTTGGCGGCTCCCGCTGCCAGCTGCTCCAGCACCTGCGTGACCGCCTGGTCAACGCTAAAGCCCTGAAGAAATTTTACCACCGGCACATTCACCTTCAGGTCAACCGCGATCCGGTTTTTCAACTCGACGGCCATCAACGAGTCCAGTCCGAGATGGCTCAACGGTTGCTGGACGTCCAGCCTGGATGGGCTGAGTCCGAGTACCCGGGCCACTTGCTCGCTCAGGTAGGATTGCAACAATGACCGGCGTTCCACTGGTTCGGCCGCAAGCAGGGCATTCCTTCTTTCGCTTGTGCGGCCCGCTGGCCGGGGGACTTCGGCTTTCTCACGCGCCAGTTCAGAGAGCAGCGGCGAGGCGCCTCCTTCCGGATAAAACTCCCGATATTGCTTCCAGTTGACCGGCACCGCCACGACCTGGGTTGCACTTTGCCCGAGCAGTCGTCCCAGTATTTCCAGCGCTTGCCCGGGCGCGATGCTGCTGATTCCCAGGAGTGCGAGGTGCGCGGCGAGACGCTTGCCTCCAACCGAATCCGCGAATCCTTCACCGGCCCAGGCGCCCCAATTGATGCTCAGGGCCGGCTGGCCCTGGGCTTGCCGGTGATGCGCCAGTGTATCCAGGAAAGCGTTGGCGGCGGCATAGTTCCCCTGACCGGGCTGGCCCAGCACGGAACCCGCGGAAGAGAAGAGTATGAAGAAGTCCAAGGGATCGTCCTGGAGCAGGCGATGCAGCAGCCAGCCACCCATCACCTTTGGCCGCAAAACCGTATTCAGTGCCGCGGCATCGAGTTGCACCAGCAGTCCGTCCTGCAGCACTCCCGCCGCATGCACTACACCCCGGATCGGCGGCCAACCCTCCGCGCGAAACTCGTCCAGAAAGCCGCGCAACTCTCCTTCGTCCGCCACATTGACCGACGCCAGATGCACACATGCTCCCAAAGATTCCAAGTCCCGAATGGCGGTGATTTGACGGGCCAAGCGACTTCCAGCTTCCACCGAATTCCAGTTCACGCGCGGCGGGAGCTTGGTGCGTCCCAAAAGAATCAACCGCCGCGCCCCTTGCCCGATCATCCAACGCGCGACCAGGAGGCCGAGGTCTCCGAGTCCTCCGCTGATCAGATAGCTGCCGTCCGTCCGCCAACGGAGCGGACAGGCTTGCGCGGCCGATGGGCGCTGGCGGACCAAACGGGCCACGTACCGCCGCCCTTGACGAAACGCAAGTTGATCCTCTCCATCCGCACTGGAGATTTCCTCCCACAACTGATGAGCGGCAGCGTCCCGCAGTGATGCCCCGGGTTCCAGGTCCACCAACCCGCCCCAGAACGTCGGGTGTTCCCGCGCAATGACGCGACCCAATCCCCAAAGCGGTGACTGCGCGACGGACAACGGCGCGGGCTTTTCCCCGGCCGCTTGAGCACCCTGAGTGATCAGCCACAGTCGCGGGAGGTCAGGGGATTCCATTCGAGCCAGTTCTTGCACCAGCAGCAGGACACTGCCGCAGCCCATCGTCTGGGCGGCATTCAACGAGGCCGCCGTGGTCTCCTCTGGACGAGCAACATCAAGACTCCAGAGATGGACAATTCCACGACAGCCCGGCTGATCCAATACCAGAGCCGCCTCGAAGAGCCGGCGGATGTCTTCCGGTCGTTCGGGACGGATGCAAAAATGTTTGCTGTCCGTTTGCTCGTACGATTCCCCGCCAGAGACCAGAATATTCCGTTCGCCCCGGGCTTCCAACAGCGCGGACAGCGCATCTCCGACGCCACCGCGGTCGGTAAAGATCAGCCAGCTTGCCCGGCTGGCTGGCGCGGAAGGTTTTCCCGCCGCGCGCTCTCTGGGCTGCCACTGGAACTCATAGAGCCAGTCGTCGAGATTATCGACAGCCGCGCGCGGTGTGTCTTCGCCCAAGTATTCAAAGCGAAGTCCCTGAATCTCGACCGCCACGCGTCCCGCTTCATCGAGGAGTTGTACTTCTCCCGTTGTGGCATCCGCCTCCCGATGTTGCACCCGCGTGTGACTCGATAGATGAAGGCCCGGACGACCGTAAACCCGGAACTGGTCGATGCGGGTCGGGAGGTAGATTCCTGGTCGGCCGTTTTCAGTCGCTTCCGCGGCCACTGCCGCCCCGAGAACCTGTAACCCGGCATCGAGAATTGCCGGGTGAATTTGAAAGCCACTAAACTCTGCCTCCGGCCCATCGGGCACCTGCACTTCACCCAACACATCTCCGTTGTTCCGCCACAACCGGGCGATGCTCTGAAAGAAAGGACCGTAGTGGATGCCGCTTTCGCTGAGTTTCCGGTAATAATCCTGGCCGGAAATTTTCTCGGCGCATCGAGTACGCATCTCCGTGAGTGTCTCCGGCCCGGCATCCGGGGTGATGCTGCTGTTGTCCGGTTGAAGACAGATCTTGCCGGTCGCATGCAGCATCCACGATTTTTTGGAGTGCGCCCCGCCACCCGGGCAACTGTAGATGCGAAAGGATGCCGTTCCATATTCGCCTTGGGAGAGAATCACCTGAATCGTGTGGGTCCCGCCCTCGGGCAGGAAAAGCGCCTTGCGAAATTCGATATCCTTCAGCGCAACGGATTGCGCTCCGAAGACTTCAACCACGGCGGCCAGGGCCATCTCCACGTAGGCCGAGGCGGGCAACACGGTGACGCCTTGGATGCGGTGGTCATCCAGATAAGGCAGGGAATTCTTGTCCAGCGTGGTTTCCCAGAAGTGGGTTCCTGCCGGATGCGCCGGTTTGAAATGCCGGCCCAGCAGAGGATGGTTCCAGGTCCCGCTCCGGGAGACTTGCTCCCGGTGAGAGTCGGTGTCCCCGGCTGAGGGCTCAAGCCAACAACGCTCCCGTTGCCACGGGTAGAACGGGAGTCGAACGCACCGGCCTCCGGTCGGATAGATCAGGTTCCAGTCCACCGGGTATCCCAAAGTATAAAGCGTGCCCAGCGATCCGAGCAGGACCGTGTGTTCATCTTCCTCACGCCGCAGAGAAGGAAGCACGGCGCCTTCCTGGCCGAAGTGATGAAACCCTTGCTGCAGGGCGCTGAGCAGGATCGGGTGCGGGCTGATTTCCAGGAAGATGTCATGCCCATCTTCCACCAGGCGCTGAACCGCAGTGGAGAACAGCACCGGCTCTCGCATGTTTCTCGCCCAATAGAGCGCATCGAATTCCAGCCCGTGGCTGATTTGGCCGGTCACCGTCGAGTAGATCGGCACGGATTCAGCCAGCGGTTGCAGCCCTTCCAACGCCTCCAGTAAATCGGCGCGCAACGGCTCCATCTGGGGGCTGTGCGAGGCAAAGTTGACCTTCACCATGCGACAAAAGATGTCGCGCCGCTGCAACTGATCCACAATG
>Ga0181523_10001375_pt1 | contig 25872 bp, 27 predicted proteins | sample PEATcosm2014_Bin_43_FD_119752 | JGI IMG/M metagenome (GOLD analysis project Ga0181523, IMG submission 119752) | Peatland microbial communities from MTU Mesocosm Facility, Houghton, MI, USA - PEATcosm2014_Bin05_30_metaG | ecosystem: Environmental > Terrestrial > Soil > Wetlands > Peat | place... | reverse complement strand
GGCTAAGCAGCAGACCGCTGTGTGACCTCATCGTGGGTCCCCCTTCCGTCCAACGGGAGAGTGCATGGCTCACTCCTTCCAACCAGGGGAAGAACGTCCTTCCCTACTTATGTATGGGCGGGCAGTGAGCGATCCGAAATTCGACAACATCCTGGTCACCGAATCGAATCGAACGCCAACAGGCGGGTTTCGACCGTCACGTCAGAAGGGGATACGACACCAAAGAAAGAGCACGACAAACGAATGCGCACCAGCGAGCAATAACGGAGAACAAGGCGAAGAGGAAGGAAGGTTCAACAAGCAGTCATGACGTGAAGCATCAAGTGCAATCAGAGCAACCTGCAAAATCCCTGGCAGACCCTGGCAGACCCCCAGATGTCCGCAGTCTTCTTTACTTCTTCAAGCCGGCCTGCCTCGGGCGGCGGCTTCGCCGCCGCCTCGGCGGACGGACTGAGCCCAATCGACGACCTTGCGAGTCGCCGATCGCCTTACGGGAGGGGCACTGTCGGTCGGGGATCGATCAGGCAACCAGGCCGGCCGAGCGGCCGGCCGTTCGCATCGTGATCCCGGTCGTTGTCCCGGTTCGTCCAGGGTCGCTGCGGGACTCCGCTTTGCTCCGTGTCCTCGCTAAGCCTTCGGCTTCCCCTTGACCAACCTCGCACTCAACAGCCACGCGGCGGTCGGGGGTTGGATGTCCTCCCCTGGGCTCGGCCACGGACACGAACACCGCCAGGGCCACGCAGACGACCGCGACCGAGATCCAAGCGGCGCGGGTCAAATGCTGATGGATCACAGCCGGCGCAAGACCAGGCGAAGACCAACTCGGCACGAGCAGGGTTTGGACCACGGAGAGCTGACCGTTGTGTAGCGCGAAGGCCTGGAAGACGAAGAAGAAACCCCCCGACGCCAGCGATCCAGCCGAGTAGCCACAAGGGCTGCCGGACCAAGTACCCGACCCGGCGCCCGCCCTTTCCCGCTTGGTCGCACCGATGCTCGCCAAGGGCTGCGTCAACAGGTTGACGGCGTTGGAGAACGCCGCCGCAGGGCGAAGACGACCGTCAAGTCACCCCGCGAATCTACGGTCCGGGAGGGGTCGCGGGTCCCTGACCTTCACCGCTCGGGATCTGGTCGACCCTGGGCATCCCCCCGATGGCCTGCGGCGGCTTGGCCCCAGCCAGGAGCACGATGCCGATGAGGGCGACCCCGAGGCCGACCACGGCAGGGGCCAGTCGAGCCCCGCCCGAGGAGAGCTTCTCGCCGAACACGGTGGCGCCGAACACCACACTCCCGAACAAGGTGACGGCGTTGCTCGACGCCATGGCCGGTGCGAGGATGCCTGTTTTCAGGGCGGACTGTTGGAGCACGAATCCGACCAGGGCTGAGGCGATGAGCACGTAGATGGTCCAGCTCGACAGCACTGCCGAGAGGCCTTGGCCGACCACGGTGACGAAGACCTTGGTCACTGCCGCCTGCAGGGCGAAGGCGATGCCGGCCGCCGAACCAAAGAGCAGTGCCTTGGCGGCGCCCTGGCGGGTCCGGCCCATTCGGCCCAATATGACAATCAGCACGATCGCCGAAAGCCCCGCTGACCACCACGCGGACGCCGGGGGCGTCGACGTGCCTCCCTGGGGGGATCCCACGGAAAGGAAGAGGAGGATGCCCGCCACCATGGCGGCTGCTCCCAACCACACCTGGCGTGTGACCTCCTGACCCGTGATGCGCCTCCCGAGCGGCAAGGCGATCACCAGGCTCATGGTGGTGAGCGACTGGACCACGATGAGCGAGCCGGTGTCGAGAGCGACCGCCTGGAGGATCCACCCGGCCATCTGGGACGCGCCACCGGCCAGCCACACGGGTCGGCGCAGGATCTGGACGAAAAAGCGTGGGTCGTCGCCCTCGGCCGGTGTCTCGAGGGTGCCCTTCTGCTGCAGGACGTTACCGAGGGCAAAGGCGAAGGCCGCCAGCAGTGCGAGGATATTCGCCTTCACCGTCTACCTCCTCCTGGCCCTAGACGTTGCTCAGATGTCCGGGCTCGGTCAGCTCGCCAGGATCTTGGCCTTCTGAGTCTCGAACTCCGCGTCGGTGATGACGCCCTGCGACTTCAGCTCCGCCAGTTTGGAGAGCTGATCGGCGGCGTCGGACTCGACGGTGCCGGCGGCCTGCTTGACGTAGGCGTCGAAGGCCTTCTGCTGCTCAGCCGCTTGTTGGGCCGCCCGCTCGTGCATCTTGCCGCCTCGGGCGATCAGGTAGACGAACACCCCGAGGAACGGGAGGACGATCACGAAAATCACCCAGAGCGCTTTGGCGAATCCGCCCATGTCGTGGCTACGGAAGATGTCGACAAACACCGTGATGAGCAGCCAGATCCAGATGACGAAGAGGAAGAAATACAACATCGTCAAGAAGAAATCGAGGATCGGGTACTGATAGCTGGCGAGAAGCATCTGTCCTCCTTGCTCGTTGGGGACAGTGGCTTCGACCCCAGACCTATCCGGCCATTCCTACGGTCGCAGACAATCCATCTCGGACAACAGGGTCAAAGGTCACGTGCGTTCCTTCTCACGAGCGGCCGCCGGGTGCGCTGACTTCCTCGACACGCTCGACCTGGCACGTCGACCGCTAGGACCCGACCCCTCGGACCTTTGTCTCTAGGGCCTAAGTAGCGTGAGTCACGTGAGCGACCCCTCCAATCGTCCCGATACGACGAATCGGGGACCACGACGGCCCCCAGGATCGCCCGTCGGGCCCGATCAGGTCCGGCGTGCCGTGCTGGATGCGGCTGCACACCTCTTCGCGGAACAGGGTGTCCACAAGGTGTCGCTCCGCGCCATCGCCGCCGAAGCAGACGTCGATCTCTCACTAATCCGGCGCTACATCGGTCGTCGAGCACAACTGGTTTCCGCCGTATTCGACGACCTGTCGGACCAACTCGCGGTCGCGGTCCGCGACCATCCCCTGGCCGGGCAGGGGCACGGCACGGACACCGTCATGGGTAAGTGGGTGCGTCTGGCCGCGGTCCTCGCCATCTCAGGTGAGGCCCTGACCTGGCGACCCGGCTTCAACCCTGTGCTCGCCATGGCCCGGACGCTCGAAGAAGGCTATGGGCTCGATGCTCAGGCGAGCCGGTTGCGGGCCGCGCAGATCGTCGCGGCGGCCCTCGGATGGCGCATTTTCGAGGACTACCTGGTGGTGGCCAGCGAACTCGACGCCGTGCCGCTCGACACCCTGCGTGAGGAGCTCGTGCATTCGGCCCGACGTTTGGGTGCAACACCGTGGCCGTCGCCTCCCGACCCGACGCCTCCCTGAGCGAGCCTGAAGAGGTCGGGACTTTGGTCCCTAGGACAGGTCGTCCTTTGATGCTCTACTCGTCTACAGGCGTAGAAGTCGCATGGAGCGGCAGTGCCGCCGGGGAAGGGTAGGTCGAGATGGCCGAGCAAGAGAGAGCCACCACCAATCCTCTTGCCGACGGAGGTCGGTCATCTGTTGGATGTCAGCGTCGCTGATGCGCACTTTCCAGATGGCGATGGAACTGCGGATCTTCTTGACCGACCGGGGTATCGACCTTAGCGGCGAGCGGGAGAAAAAAACGAAGACGGCGTTGGAGTTCTTCCGCAACATCTTCAGGCGGTGGGCGAGTAACCACACCACGAACTGCTCCCACCTCGGAATATGCCAACCGATTGTGTCCATCTAAGAAGGATCTTTCATGACTGCTTACGTCTATCCGATACTCAGCATCTTCTGGTCGATGTTGATCTTTGTCGGACTGCTTCTGCTTCTCTTCATGATCATCTGGTGTTTCGTCGACAACTTCAGACGTCGAGACCATCACGGCTGGGCAAAGCTCGGCTGGACCTTGCTCATTGTGTTCATTCCGCTGCTGGGTGCACTGATCTACATCGTTGCAAGGCCGTCCGACGTGGACAATTGATAATCCGACCTGGACAATTGAAAAGAAGGGAAGTAAGAAGCCAATGAGTGACACTTCCATTGATGAACTAGGCCCCGTCGATTACTTGGTGGTCGAATTCCCGCCGGGGGTTTCCCATTTCACCGGCGAGATGGCGACCGAGCTCGCCGCCCTGGTAGATGCTGGAACGATCCGCGTCCTGGACCTGCTTGTCCTGGTCAAAGACGAAGACGGCAACGTCGAGGGGATAGAGATCGAGGACCTCGACCCCGTGAATGAGTTACGAGCTGCCGAGACCCAGCTGTCCGAGATCCTGGCGGCGGAGGACGTTGCCGACCTTGCGGTAGCGATGGAGCCTGGCACGACTGCCGGTGTCCTTGTCTGGGAAAACACCTGGGCTGCTCCGTTTGCTTCGGCAGCGCGCAGGTCAGGTGGACAGCTCATCGCCAATGGCCGTATCCCAATCCAAGCCATCCTCGCCTCGCTCGAGGCGGACGACCAAAGCAAAGGAGACTGAGATGCCACTCGGACGAGGACGTATGGGTCGCCGGGGCGTGATTGGCAGGCCAGTGGCGAGAACTGCAGCCGTCGTCGGTGGGGCCGCTGTCGTTGCGCACGGCGTCGGCCGCCGTCGTGACCGGCGCGAGGATCGTCGGGACGACCGCGGAGATCGTCGCGAGGACCGACGGGATCGACGTTGAGGTCGCACACGCCCTTCGTTTTACGGATCGCGTTCGGCCAGTGGCTCTGGCGTCGTCCACCACGTCGTGATGATCGACCATTGATCCGAGTGGAGTCGAGATGAAGGTTGTCATCGTCGGTGGGGTCGCTGCGGGAGCGTCTACCGGTGCTCGGGTGCGGCGCTTGGATGACTTCGCGGAGATCGTAATTCTCGAACGAGGTCGCTACGTTTCGTTCGCCAACTGTGGGCTCCCCTACCACATCGGAGGCGAGATCCCCGACCGCGAGAGCCTCCTCCTCCAGACTCCAGAGAGCCTTGCCGCTGCCTTGGCCCTTGACGTGCGCACTGGCCAAGAGGTCGTCGGCATCGACGCAGCAGCCAAAGAGGTCGAAGTGCGCGAGGTCGACGGGGGACGCACCTATCGGGAGCCCTACGACAAGCTGGTCCTCTGCCTGGGGGCCGAGCCCATTCGACCGCCCATCCCTGGAGCGGACCACCCCCGGGTCGATGTTCTGCGCAACATTCCCGATATGGATCGGATCATCAAGGAGATCGACGACGGGGCCACGAGGGCCATCGTGATTGGAGGCAGCTACATCGGGCTGGAGCTGGCCGAAGCGTTCCGCAGCCGCGGCCTGCAGACGACGATCGTCGAACGGACCGAACGTCTGATGCCTTGGCTCGACCCCGAGATGACCCGGATTCTCGACTTTCACGTTGAGCACCACGGCGTTGACGTGCGCCTGGGGAGTTCGGCCACGTCTATCCGCGAGGTCGATGGAGAACTCGTGGTCGATCTGTCCGACGACACGTCGGTCGTCGCCGACATCGTCACTCTCGCCGCCGGTGTACGTCCAAACGTCGAGCTGGCAACCGCCGCCGGTGTCGCGCTCGGACCACTCGGGGGCATCGCCGTCGACGACCTAATGCGAACCTCGGTACCGGATGTCTTCGCCGCCGGAGACGCAGTGGAGACGCCCCAGATGCAGACGAAGGAGCCGGTGCTGTCCATGTTGGCCGGACCGGCCAACCGGGAGGGTCGGATCGCCGGCGAAGCCATCTGCGGCCGCCACAGTGCGTACCGGGGGACCCAGGGGACGGCGATCGTCAAGGTCTTCGACATGACGGCCGGGGGAACGGGCCTGACCGAGACCCAGCTGCGAGAGCGCGACATCGACTTCCGCAAGATCTACACGCACCAGAACGGGCACGCCGCCTACTACCCGGGCACTTCGCCTCTCTTCCTGAAGGTGCTCTTCGCACCCGCGGACGGGGCGCTCCTGGGCGCACAGGTGCTGGGCTGGGACGGCGTGGACAAGCGGATCGACGTCCTGGCCGTGGCGTTGCGGGCCGGCATGACCGTCTACGACCTCGAGCATCTCGAGCTGGCCTACGCCCCTCCCTACGGAGCGGCCAAGGACCCGGTCAACATGGCTGGGTTCCAGGCTTCCAACCTCCTCCGCGGGGACATCGAGCTGTGGTACCCCGAGGACTACCCCGAGTGCGCCGAGACGACCACGATCCTCGACGTCCGCACGTCGGCCGAGTACGAGCGCTGGCACATCGCCGAGGCGGTCAATATCCCTTACACCCAGCTTCGCTCGCGCCTGGCCGAGATCCCGAACGACCGCCCCGTCTACACCTACTGCCGGTCCGGGTTCCGGAGCTACATCGCCTACTGCATCTTGAAGCAGCGTGGCTTCGCCGACGTCGCCTTCCTCTCGGGCGGCATGATCACCTACCACGGCTTCCACCGGACCCCGCTCGACGTCGGCGAGGGTGGGCTGCCGGTCGTCGCCCACGCAGAGGACGAGATGGCGCAACGTCCCGGGGCACTCCAGCACGTCTGATGCGGTCCGCTCCATCGAGCACTCCGCACGGGCGCCGCCATGGGTGACCTCGATGTCGACGTGGCCCTCCACCTGCGAGCGGAGCACGCCGAGGGCCCGATCTGGGACGCCCTTAGCGCGCGCCTTTGGTGGGTGGACGTCACCGGGGAACGGGTGAACTGCTTCGACCCGGTCTCTGGCGCCTACAGCTCGTGGCGCACGCCCGGCCAACCCGGCGGCGTCGTGATCGACAGCACCGGTGATCCAGTCGTCGCCACGCCGAGAGGCTTAGCGGTCCTCGACCGAGAGACCGGCTCGAGCACCCACTGTGTGCCCATCGAGGCCGACGTCGCGGACACCAGAGCCAACGACGCCAAGGTCGATAGCGCCAGCCGTGTGTGGGTGGGAACGATGGCCTACGACAAGCGGCCTCGTGGCGGTGCGCTCTACTGCGTCGACGGTGACAGGGTGACACAGATGGTCGACGAGCTCACCATCTCCAACGGTCCAGCCTTCGACGATGACGCGGGCCGGCTCTACTTGGCCGATACCGCTCTCGGGATCGTCGACGTCTTCGAGTTCGACCCTGCGTCAGGCCGCCTCGGCGATCGACGTCCGTTCCTGAACTTCCGCGAATCCGACATTTGGCCGGACGGGATGACCGTCGACAACGACGGCATGTTGTGGGTTGCCCTCGGCAAGGCGGGCGCGGTCCACCGCTATGACCGCAGCGCCAGACTGGTGGCGGTGCTCGAGATCCCGACGTCGAACCCCACCTCGATCGCATTCGGCGGAGTCGACGGCGGCGACCTCTTCATCACCACCTCCTGGTTCGACCTCGAGGAGGATGATCGTCTGTCGCAGCCGCTCGCAGGCGCGATCTACTCGTGTCGGCCCGGCGTGACTGGGGCGTCCTCACCTCGCTACCGGCGGCCATGATCGACGAAGGTCACCTCTCGCCCGAGTTCCTCCGACGGACCCCGGTGCTCATAACCCAGCAGGAGCACCGGCAGCGGGGTCGCCGCTATGAGCTGACCACCACGCTGGACGGCGAGCACTCCTTACCGGACCTCGACCGGGCGCTCGATGCCATTGACACCGCGGGCGACGAGGACCCGGTGCTGCCAGACGGAGGGCCGCCACTGTTATGAGCAGCACCCCCGACGACGCCGTGGCGGAAGAGAGCAGCACCAGTCCACGCCTCGCCATCTTGCTGGCTGCGGCCATGTTCGTGCTGGTGGTCGACACCTCGTTGATGAACGTGTCGATCTCGGCCGTCATCAAGGATCTGCACACGACGGCAAGTGGCGTTCAGTCGGCGATCGCCCTCGAGGCGCTCGTCTCCGCTGCCTTCATCTTGATCAACTCCAAGATGGGCGACCTGATGGGCCGGAAGCGCGCCTATGTGCTCGGCCTGCTCGCCTATGCGATCGGGGCCTTGGCCATGACCGTCGCCCAGAGCCTCACCGCCATCATCATCTTCTGGGCCATCATCGGGGGACTGGGCGCGTCCCTGTTGCTGCCGGCCATGCAGTCCCTTATTCACGGCAATTTCACGGGAGCCGCCCAGAAGAAGGCCTACGCCCTTGTCGGTGCTTCTGCGGCGATCGCCGCCGCCGTCGGGCCACTCCTCGGCGGGTTTCTCACGACCTACCTGTCGTGGCGGGTCGGTTTCGGCCTCGAGGTGGTGATCATCCTCGTCGTGCTGTCACAGATCCGCCTGGTCAAAGACGTCCCCTACACCGGGCCGCGCCAGATCGACTTCGTGGGGGCCGTGCTCTCTGTGGTGGGCATGGGTGGGATCGTCCTCGGGATCCTCGTCTGGCAGGAGGGCGGTGGGTACGTCGGTCTGCTCATGGGCATCGGGGCCGTCGCCCTGGCTGCCTTCGCTTACTGGCTGGTCCGGCGCAAGCGTCTCGGCAAGCCCACCTTGTTGGACCCCGACCTGTTCAAGCACCTGAACTTCCGCATCGGCGTCTCACAACAGGTGTTCCAACAGATCACCCTCGGTGGCGCCATGATCGTCCTGCCGCTCTTCTTGCAGATGACGCTTGAGTACAACGCCATGCAGACCGGCCTTACCCTGGCCCCGCTGTCACTCTCCATGTTCGCCATGGCCATTCTCGCCGGACGTAAGGCGAGCAAGCGGCGCCCGGCCAACATCGTGCTGGCCGGCTTCACCCTGTCGACCGTCGGCATGGCGTCCATCATCCCCTTGGTGCCGAGGGTGGACTCAGGTTGGTATCTCGTCATCCCCCTGGTGATCACCGGTGCGGGCCTGGGTCTGCTCGTCTCGCAGCTCAACAACTTCACCCTGGCGCCCATCAGCGAGGAGCGCGTCAGCGAGGCGGCCGGCGTCAACTCCGCCGGTGGCTCCTTCGGGCTGTCCTTCGGCCTGGCCATGGCGGGCGGCATCATGCTGTGGGCCTTGGCCTTGAGCTTCACTCATCTGACCGAGACCAGCACCGTGATCCCACCCGCCCAGCAGCAGCAGATCTCCACGTACCTTGAGCACGATGCCGAGGTCATGAGCAACACGCAGCTTCAGCAGCAGATCTCCGACCAACCTCCGGCGATCCAGACGGAGATTCTGGCCATCAACACCAAGGCCCGGAACCGCTCCCTCCAGGTTGCGCTTCTCGTTCCCGCTGCCGCCTCCCTCCTCGGCATGGCCAACTCGTTCCGCATGCGTCGGCTGCCCGACATCACTCCGAAGGCGGATATCGAAGGTCTGGATTTCGGGTGACAGGTCCCCAGAGGGAAGGGGGTCGTAACGAGGATGGCTACGGGCCCGAATGAAGAGACATCCGAGTCGGTAACGGCAGGCGGTCAGGGCAGACCCGACATCGTCGGGGAAAACCTACGGAGCCCGGACCGAGTTGTGTTCCTGGCCGACGGCGTATTCGCCATCGTGTTGACGCTTCTCGTGCTTGAGATCAAGGTCCCGCACGACCTGTCACACGATTCATTCCGGCACGCCCTGGCGGAGTTGAGACCCACCCTGGTCGCGTGGATCATCAGTTTTCTGATCACCGCGATGTTCTGGGTGGCGCACCGGGATATTTTCGCCCGCGTCCGTTTCGTCAACCGGGACCTCGTCTGGCTGAATCTGCTGTTCTTGCTCCCTGCGGCTCTGATCCCGTTCGCAGCTTCACTGATGGGCGAGTACCCGGACGACCGGGTTGCGCTACAGCTCTACGGCATCGTTGCCGTAGCGGTTTCAGTAATGCGATTCGCGATGTACTGGTACGTCGTCCGGCGCCCCAAGCTGCTGTGGCCCCAGTCAGGTAAGCGGCGCTTAGAGGAAGGGTTCCTCCTCTCGGCGCTGCCAGTGTGGATCTACCTCATCGCTATAGGGGTCGCCTTCGCATCGACCACGGCGAGCATTGTCCTTCTGTTCGCGGTGCCGGTGATCTACTTCCTTGCAGTGACCATCGCGCGGGACCGCGGGGGGTCTACAAGCGAGGCCGACGAGTTCTCGTAACGAGGCCCCAGAGCCGGGTCGCCCAACTCCGATCAGTGGTTAGAGGGGATAGCCCCATGGTGCGAGGTGCCGGTAGGGGCACCCGCGGCGCTCACGTTTCCGCCGCCAGGCGAATCCCCCGCCCCGCCCCGGCGCCGCCCGCTGCCCCGTGCGCGATTGGTTGTCCCGCGAGTGCTGCTCTCCCGGGCTTTTGGGAAAGCAGATCGGACCATCTCCGAATTTCGGCAGATCGAGGATAGGCAGCGACAGCCGAGCGATATTGACTCCTCTCTTGTGACAGTTGTTGTTGCGGCATCAACTCATTCGGATGGCTTCGTTGATTCTCAGGCACGATTGGGGTGATCGAGGCCGTCTGGAAGTAGCGCCACTGGGCAGCGCCTCGCCGGATTCGGATGACTGCAACATCAGCCGGTGGACTTCAGACCCCGTTCGATTCCCGGACGCAGACCTAGGGTGAGGTGCCAACACCCAAAGCTGTAGTCGATGGATTGACATAGCGTCCGACGCTTGCAGCATTGTGACCTGCCAATCAAGGAGGGCCGGGCCGTGCCAAAGCACTACAAAGGGAAGATCGCACTCGACATCAGGGACTCAGTGCCCGACTGGTCGACCTTCACCGCACCGAAGGCACCCGAAGGCGCCCCGAACGTCCTGTTCATCGCCTGGGACGACGTCGGCTACGGCACGATGGACGTGTTCGGGGGACCTGTCGAAACCCCGACCATGCGCCGGATCGCCGAGCGCGGCGTGCGGTTCTCGAACTTCCACACCACGGCTCTGTGCTCACCGACCCGGTCCTCGCTGCTGACCGGCCGCAATGCCACCTCGAACGGGATGGCCACGATCGCCGAGTTCGCCAGCGGCTTCCCCGGGATCTCGACCCGGATCCCGTTCGAGAACGGGTTCATCTCGGAGGTCCTGAGCGAGCACGGCTACAACACCTACTGCGTGGGCAAGTGGCACCTCGTCCCCGGCGAGGAGGCCAACATGGCCGCCTACAAGGGGCGCTGGCCGCTCGGACGGGGGTTCGAGCGCTTCTACGGATTCCTGGGCGGGGAGTCGAACCAGTGGTACCCCGACCTCGTCCACGACAACCACCAGGTCGATGCTCCGGGCCGTCCCGAGGACGGCTATCACCTGTCGAAGGACCTCTCCGACAAGGCGATCGAGTTCGTCCGTGACGCCAAGGTGGTCGACCCGGACAAGCCGTTCTTCCTGTACCTCGCCCCCGGGGCCGGCCATGCACCGCACCACGTGCCCAAGGAATGGGCCGACAAGTACAAGGGAAAGTTCGACGCCGGCTACGAGGCCATCCGGCCCGAGATCCTCCGGCGCCAGATCGAGCTCGGCCTGCTGCCCGAGGACACCGTGTTGTCCCCGATCAACCCGCACGGCGAGCCGACGTCGACCGGTCCCGACGGCCAGCCCTGGCCTCTCCTCGACACGGCCCGGCCGTGGGACTCGTTGAACGACGACGAGCGCCGTCTGTTCTCCCGGATGGCCGAGGTCTTCGCCGGCTTCATCTCGTACACCGACGCACAGATCGGCCGGGTGATCGACTACCTCGAATCCTCCGGCCAGCTGGAGAACACCATCATCGTGGTCATCTCTGACAACGGGGCCAGCGGGGAGGGCGGGCCGAACGGGTCCTTCAACGAATGGCGGTTCTTCAACGGAGTTGCCGATACAACGGAGGCGACGCTGCCCCACATCGACGAGCTCGGCACCCCGGCTTCGTACAACCACTACAACACCGGGTGGGCCTGGGCCTTCGACACCCCCTTCCCCTACTGGAAGCGCTGGGCGGGCTTCGAGGGAGGCGTGGCCGACATGTGTCTGGTGTCGTGGCCGGCCAGGATCGAGCCGCAGGCGATGGCGCGCACCCAGTACGTCCACGCCGTCGACATCGTTCCGACCGTCTACGAGCTCCTCGGGATCGAGCCGCCCGACGTCATCAAGGGCTACCCGCAGAGCCCCATCGCCGGTGAGAGCTTCGTGGCGGCACTCACCGATGCCGGGGCTCCGGGCAGGGAGACCCAGTTCTACGCCATGCTCGGCCAGCGCTCGCTCTACCACCAGGGCTGGCTCGCCTGTTCCGTGCACCCGCCGATCTCGGGTTGGGGACACTTCGAGCACGATGTCTGGGAGCTGTACCACCTCGAAGAGGATCGGGCCCAGACCACCAACCTCGCAGAACAGGAGCCCGAGCGGCTCGAGCTGCTCAAGAGCCTCTGGTTCTACTACGCCGGGCGCTACAACGGACTGCCCCTCGACGACCGCTCGGCGATCGAGCAGGTCCTCGCCGAGCGCCCCCGAGCCACGCCCGAAAGGGACCACTACGAGTACTACCCCGACTGCGCCGACGTTCCCGAGAGCGCCGGGGTGGCCATCAACGGCCGCTCCTTCACGATCGCCGCCGGCGTCCAAGTGGATTCAGACAGTGCCGAAGGTGTGATCTACGCCCACGGCGGGGTAGCCGGTGGTCACAGTCTCTACGTCCAGGACAAGCGGCTCCGCTACGCGTTCAACTGGATCGGGACCAAGTTGCAGTACGTGGTGGCTGACCGTGATGTGACGCCGGGGCAGCACGTCCTGGCGGCGGACTTCGCCACGACTGGTCCGAGCTCCGATCCGGCCATGCCCGGCTTCGAGGGTGTGCTCACCCTGTACGCCGACGGCGAGCAGGTGGGTTCCGGACCCATCGTCACGCAGCCGGGGTATTTCTGCCTCGTCGGGGACGGCATCTGCGTCGGCCGGGACAGCGCGTCGCCGGTCACTCCGGACTACCAGTCGCCGTTCGCCTTCACTGGCGGAACGATCGACAAGGTGGTCGTCGACGTCTCCGGCGAGCGATACGTGGACCATGAAGCACAGGTCCGCGCGTGGCTGTGGATCGATTGAACCTCGGGGTTGCGGAGGGCGTCAGTGTCGGGCGATACGGACCATGCTGATCGAGCGATCTGTCCCAATTTTGTCCCAGCAATCGCCTCCCGCTCGGTCCCGTTGGGTCCCCATGGTCTCGGTCGTCTGGGTGTTCGACCTCGATGCGCTTGCCTTGCTCACACTGCAATTGAGCCAATAGGGGGACCGTACTCCTAGAGAAGAAGGTCCCAAGGGTTGGACTCTCGACGACGCCTCGGGGTGGGTGGCGACACCGGATCTCATCAACGGCCCATCCGAGAAACGCGAGTCGATGGGACCTATGGCCCTGTTATCCGAAGCGGCGTTCGCGCAAGTGTAGAAATTCCACAGATTCGCCCACCCATGGTCGGCCGAGATGGCCACGGCACGACAACGAAAGGAATAGCAGAGCAATGCTTCTCGCCAGCTACCAATACCCGATCCTCGATTTCTTCCTGACGATGCTGTACTTCTTCCTCTTCATCATCTGGATCTGGCTCCTGATCACGGTGTTCATTGACATCTTCCGCAGCCACGACATGGGCGGCTTCGCCAAGGCGCTGTGGGTGATCTTCGTGATCATCCTCCCATTCCTCGGCGTCTTCGTGTACCTGATCGCCCGAGGCGGCAAGATGCACGAACGTGCGGCCCAAGATGCGGCGCAGGAGCAAAAGGCTTTCGACGAGTACGTCAAGCAGACGGCTGGAACCGCCAACACCAACACTGCGGACCAGCTGTCCAAGCTGGCCGACCTGAAGAGCCAGGGCGTCATCACCGACGCCGAGTTCGAGGCTCAGAAGGCCAAGGTCCTGGCAGCTCCCTGAGCGGGGGGACTCGGTGACTGAGATTTGTTCCCCACTGCAGCCGTGACGCTCCCATCCAGCCTACGCAGCGCTCAGGGCGTCAGAGTCATCCTCGCCGCCGCTGTCCTGGGTGTCGGTGCCGCTGTCGGATTTTGGGCCGCGCAGCAGAGCGGGGCCCCACCTTTGACAGTTGCGACCGCTAAGCCTGGGACCGTCAAAGAGAAGGTCGCCGAACCGGCCACAGTTGACGATGTATCCCAGGCCGACGTGAACTCCGACATCTCCGGCGACGTCGCCTCTCTTGACGTCCAGCCCGGCGATGAGGTCTATGCCGACGAGACGCTCGCCGCTACCGATCCCTCCAGCGACGACGCGACGTTGTACGAGGAGTCCCTCGCACTCAACCAGGACGAGACCCAGCTTGCCTCCGACGAGTCCGGCCAGTCTCTGCAGTCGGCCGAGGCGGAGTTGGTAACCACGCAGCAAGAGGTCAGTACTGACCAGACGGAAGCCACCCAGGAAGAGGCAAGCCTGACAACCCTTCAGTCCCAGGATCAGGCGGCTCTTCAACAAGACGAAGTGGCGGTATCCAAGGCCGAAGACACCTCAGCCGCTGACACCGGCGCATTGACGACTATTCAGACCACAGCGAGCAAGGACCAGGTCACGCTTGAAACGGCAGAGGAGCAATTCGCAGATGCGGGCTGCCCCAAACCTCCATCGGGGTCAACTGCTGACTGTACAAAACTGGCCAGCGCGGTGACACAAGCACAGTCCGTGGTCACATCGGATGAGAACACCCTGAGCAGCGATCAGTCCGCCGTAGAAAATGACCAACAGTCCGTCCAGGACGACCAGAGCACTCTCTTGACCGCCGGGCTCAACGACCAGTCGTCATTGACACAGGCGAGCGCGAAGTACACGACCGCCGAGCAGGCGCTCTCCGTTGCTGACGCATCCCTCGCCAACGCGCAGGCGGCCGTTTCGCAGTCACAACGCGAGGTGGACGTGGTCACGCAGGTCGATGCCCAAAGGGTCACCGAGGTTGAAGCGCAGATCCAGTCACAAAAAGACAGCCTGAAAGATGATCGCCTGACCGCTCCGATCTCGGGGACGGTCAAAAGTGTCCAGATCAAGCCGGGAATGGAGGTCAGCTCCGCCCCTTCGGAACTCACACCAGCAACGAAGCCACCGAGTGCCGCCATCGTGATCGACAGCCATGGTTCCCTCGTCGCCGAGACGAACGTGGACGGAGCAAGCGCCGCCAGCATCCATGTCGGCGACCCCGTCCAACTCGCGCTGTCCCAGCACATGTCGGTCCAGGGGACTGTAAGTTCGATCGGGATCATCTCGACTGACCCCACTGGCGCCGAAACTGCGCCTGTCACGATCATGATCAGCGGAGAACCACCCGGCGTCTACCCAGGTCTATCGGCCGAGGCGAACATCACGCTCGTCCAGAAGACGCACGTGCTGAGCGTTCCCTCCGACGCGGTGCACACGAGCGGGACACAGACTTTTGTCGACGAGCTCGTTAACGGTCGGACCGTCCGCCACGACGTGCGTCTCGGAGCTGTCGGTACTGAGGTCACACAAATCATGTCAGGACTCTCTGACGGAGCGAAGGTTGTGGTGCCCGGCTGATCGATTCGGGTCCACGAGTTCCGCCTCGATACCGCCCGCTGCTGCCATGCGTCACGGATGCTGCGGTCAGCACGACACATCTGGCAGCGGTGTCTGGAAGTCGTGACACTAGCGATAGCTTCGGTGCAGTGGACTACGACCAGCTCGGTACGGCGCCCAGCCCGAGACGCACGCCTTGTGCGTATTCCCGTGAGCACGTCGCATCCTGCTCAAGGTTGAGAGCATCCAGCGAGTGCGATGCTTGAGGTCCTAACCTTTAGGACCTAGACCTGATCGCTCATGGGATGCCATCACATCGAACAGGCGGCGATCAATCAAAAGGGGAGGCCAACGATGGACGAAAATGGTGAAGGCTGGCTCATCTTCGCAGCGATCGTGCTCGGGGTCGCGGGCATCATGCGAATCTTCGACGCCATCTGGGCGTTCCGCTATCACGGCGTGCTCCCTCAGAACTTCGAAGATGCAATCTTCGGCCACAGCCTCAAGACCTACGGCTGGGTGTACCTCATCGTCGCCATCGTGCTGATCCTCTGCGCCCTCGGAGTCGTGGCACGGTCACAGATCAGTCGATGGATCGGGATCTTCGCCGGGGCGATCTTGGCGATCAGTGCCATCTGGTGGATGCCCTTCTACCCCGTGTGGTCCCTCACATACATTTTCGTCGGTATCCTCGTCATCTACGGACTGGCCGCCCATGGCGGACGTGAAGTGACGACGCAATCGACGACGCAGTCTCAGATCACCTGACGGCGCACGCGGCCACTTGGTCGCGCCGGGCCCTCTCCTTGGCATGGCGTACCGGAGCATGGGTCCGAAAGAGAGCATGAGAGCCGCCCCTCAGCGATAGGGACAGCCCTCTCAGGTTGGGCTGACCGTCATGGCGATCTCACGTCGGGCAAGTCACAGAACTGAAATGAGATCCTCGTGACTTTGCTAAGCCCGCAGACACGGACTCAGCGATATCGAACACGGCATCGACCACGCCATGGTCGCGGCTGAAGATGATGAGAAAAAGGTGCTCTACCTCGGACCCGACCGGGCCGGAAATTCACTCGAGATCGTGACGGTGCAACGCGGTGACGACACAGAAGTAGTGATCCATGCGATGCCCATGAGGCGCATCTACGAGGACCTGTTATCCGAGGCTGATGATGATGTCTGACAAGAAGTAGTCCCATCGGCGTTCCAAGTCGGGGGTTGAGCTGACGCCTGATGTTCTCGAACGAATGAGCGAGGAGGCCGAGGCTGGACTGGACGTCTCGAATTTGGCAGGCGGCCAGGCCGCCCCCCAATGGGCTCCGCCGCTGCCGGAGCCATGCCAGTGCGCCTCGATCCCGAACTCAGGCGAGCCTTCGACGATCGTGCCGAGGCGGACAAGATGACCACATCTGAGGTCATCTTGGGAAGCCCTCAGGCAGTATCTGAAGACGGGCTGACGATCCCAACTCCATCCCAACAATTGGGTCCCAGGACGTCCCACTCGATCCCGCTCCGTCCCACGCCTCACGCACCGAGACCTTCTGACCAGGACGGAGCAGGACGCAATGAGACTCTGCGAGACGAGAAGGAACCACATCGAGCCTCCTCGTAATGCGCAGGTCAGGAGTTCGAATCTCCTCTCAGGCTCCATAACTGCTGGTCAGACGGGTGGTGATCGGCTGTGTTGGAGATCGACGGGGTTATCCCAACAGCTGTCCCAACAATCCGGCGTGCAGCGAGGGTTCGCACTCCCTGGTCGAGGCGCTGACCGATCGTCAATCAGCGCACTGTTCCGGCGTCCTCGTCCCATTCTCCGCTTCTGCTTTGGGGGTGGACATTTCGAACTGGCACGGTGCCTCGTCCCGAATCTGCCATGAGAAGTCCTGGGTTCGGTACCGTCGCCCTATGTTCGTGAGTGACCTCCGCCATTTCCTCGACATGCCTGACGATGCTCCGGGGCCGGCCCGGCGAATGGCCGATCATCTCGGCGGTATCGTCAGGGCGGCCACGGCCGCCGAATCCGGCGAAGATTGGATGAGCGCATTGTCATGTCGTCGACGCCCAAATCGCAAACCCTGCACGGGGACCATCTCGCTCTTTCGGACGGACGTCCCGCCCTCCATCGAGTGGAGGTGCACGGGATGTGGCGACATGGGAGTGATCAGCGGATGGCAAGGGTCCCACTTCGATCTCAGGGAACGAACCTCGCCGGGCGCAACCACGCCGAGAGGCAAACAGATCAGGCTTGAGGCGACTTCAGATGTCGTTTCAGTCCTCAGGGAGATTGAGATTCTTGACTTGGCGTGCGAACGTGCGGTCTTCGCAGCGCGGGTCGAGTCCGGTCGCATCTTCTTGAAGCTGAACGACGAGGAGTTGGAAGAACTGGCGGAGCATCTCGCAGCAGAGGCCAACCACGAACCGAACCGCCGACGCCAGAAGCGTTTGGATGCCGCGCTCATGCTGCTGACAGCGGCGCAAGAAGACGGCCGCGCGTCGAGCGTACGAACATTGGGCGACGGGTACCTTCGGGATGGAGTTCGCCGGGTTCCTACGACCGCATTGATGGGTCGCTGGAGGATCGACGACTCAGATCTTTGGGATCGAGATGCTTTGGACTTGGTGGGTGCCGCGTATGTCGAGTTTCGCGAGGATCAGACTGGCTCCTTCCGCTTCATCGCGGTCGAGGGTTGGCTGGACTATCGGCCCGCCGAGATCGACGGCCGGCCCGGCGTCGAGTTCACTTTCGAGGGCACGGACGAAGGTGATCCGGTCAGCGGCCGCGGTTGGGCCGCCCAGGTCGAGTGCGACGAGCTCCAACTCCACATCTTCTTCCACATGGGCGACGATTCGGCGTTTCGGGCGCGTCCATTTGCCGCACCTTCTTCGGAATAGCTGGGACGAGGAAGTTCACGTCGTGACGCGGGCCGAGTCGGCCGAGTACGCCGTCACGACGTACCGCCCCGGCCGTCGCCGGACGACCTGGGTTTCGTATTACGATATTCTGGTCGCGGAGATTTATGACTCAGCGCGCAGACACGGAGTCAGCGATATCGATATCGAACACGGCATCGACCACGCCATGGTCGTGGCTGAAGATGATGAGGACAAGGTGCTCTACCTCGGACCCGACCGGGCCGGAAATTTCCTCGAGATCGTGACGGTGCAACGCGATGACGACACAGAAGTAGTGATCCATGCGATGCCGATGAGGCGCATCTACGAGGATCTGTTACCCGAGGCTGGTGATGATGAAGTCTGACAAGAAGTCCCATGGGCGTTCCAAGTCGGGGGTTGAGCTGACGCCTGATGTTCTCGAACGAATGAGCGAGGAGGCCGAGGCTGGACTGGACGTGTCGAAATTGAGCAGGCGGCCAGGCCGCCCCCCAATGGGCTCCGCCGCTGCCGGGGCCATGCCAGTGCGCCTCGATCCCGAACTCAGGCGAGCCCTCGACGATCGTGCTGAGGCGGACAAGATGACCTCATCTGAGGTCATCAGGGAAGCCCTCAGGCAATATCTGAAGACGGGCTGACGATCCCAACTTCATCCCAACAATTGGGTCCCAGGACGTCCCGCTCGATCCCGCTCCGTCCCATGCCTCACGTACCGAGACCTTGTGACCAGGACGGAGCGGGATGCGATGAGACTCTGCGAGACGAGAAGAGACCACATCGAGCCTCCTCGTAATGCGCAGGTCAGGAGTTCGAATCTCCTCTCAGGCTCCAGTTCATGGATTGCCACGCCTGATCTGTCTCAGATCGATAACGGCTGATCTGCAACGCAGTAACGGGTGATCTGTGACCCAGTAAAGGCTGGCCCTTGACACCCGGCCCCCACCGGCTTGCGGTACGGCGGCGAGAATCGAGGCCTTTCCGGGCACCGGTCCTTCGAGCTTGGTCATGGCTTCGAGGTACTAGCCCGTGATCCCAGCCGTCTTTGCGAGCTCGAAGTATCGAGCGACCCGTTCGATGCGTGCGCCTACCTCGTCGTAACCGAGTGCGCCGGCACCAGCCCACTCCAGCGCTCCGATATACGTGATCATGGCGAGCTCCGTCAGCTCAGCATCGGCTTCGTCACCCGACGAGATCACAATGCGCGGACCAAGTCCGCCCCGATGGCGCCCCGCACCAGCACGACATCCGGTTGCTCCTGATAGAGCGCGGCGTTCCCAGCCCGCGCCAGCGCCTCGACCTCCGCGAATTTGAGTGCGACTGCTCCGAGCGCAGCGGCGATCCGTTCCGAGAGCGGCACGAACGGATCCGGCGTCTCTGTCGGCACAGCGAGCAAGACGCTGTAGAAGAGCTCGGCTACCAGGTGGGCCTTCGATGCGAAGTAGTTGTAGGCGGTGGTATGCGTCGCTCGCGTCGCGTCGCGACGACGCGCAGCGTCAGGTCGACGTAACCGATCTCGCACACCAACTCGAGCCCCGCTTCGAGCAGCCTCTTCTTGACAGCCAGCTGACGGTCGCTCAGTTGACGCGAGAGCGGAGAAATGGGAAGAGTCGACGTTTCGGCCTGGCTCGAACGACGTCATGTCAACGCACTCGTGCCAGCGTCTCCATGGAGCCCTCCCTTGTGGTTGACAGACAGTTTTACGGCTGTAAACCTGAGCCGGCAAGCTGGAGCTGGGGGGCATGCGGCGAACCTGGGAATGGCTCGGACTGAATCTTGGCAAGCACGCCGGCGTCGTCGCGTGCATCGGCCTGGCGATCACGATCGTGCTCGGGGTCGGTCTGTCCTCGGTCCACCTCTCGACGGGCGATTCGGACTACCTCAACGCCAACGACCCCTTGGCGATCGGCAACCAGGAGTACACGAGCCTCTTCGGTGGCGACCCCATAGCAGTGCTCTTCACCATGAAGCCGGGCACGAACGTGGACGACCTCTTGACGCCGGCCAACCAGGTCGAAATGGGCCGCGTGGATGAGGAACTCGCCAAGAATCCATCGATCTTCAACGTCGTGTCACCCCTGACAGCGCTCGAGTTCGCATCAAGGGTTCAAAGCGGTCAGAACCTCACCGAGCAGATGTTCGTCTCCGCGTATCAGAGGGATCCGAGCGCGCCCTCGCGGGCGGTCCGAGAGGCCTATGCCGTCGCCGAGGCGCGCCAGTTGAGTGCCATTGCGCCATCGCAAAGGGTTCTGTCCAACCCGGAGTGGATCCACTTCGTCCTGCACGAACCCAATGGTTCGCTTCGCGAGGAGGTCAAGGGCTTCGTCCCCGACGAGCGGCACGTCCTCATGGCGGTCTTCTTGAAGCCCAACCTCAGCTTCAACCAGGAACTCAGCGCGGCGGCATCTGTCGAGAGGATCACGGTCTCGGCCCACTACCAGAACGCGACCACCATCACCACGGGCGTTCCCGAGATCGAAAAGGACGTCAACGACTACGTGCGCAGCGCGTTGCGGACCCTGATCCTGCTGGCCGCTGTTCTCATGGCGTTGATCTTGATCCTGGCTTTCAGGGTGCGCTGGCGGCTCCTGCCCTTCGCCGTGCTCGGCGTCGGGATGATCTGGGCCTTCGGATTGGTGGGCTATTTCGGCATCCCACTCACATTTGCCACCCTCACCGCCATCCCTGTCCTCATGGGTGTGGGCATGGACTACTCCATCCAGATGCACGCGCGTATCGAAGAAGAGGTGCGGGTGAACCGGGCCGGGCATCCGATCCAGGCGGCGGCCCGAGGTCTTGGTCCGGCACTGCTCATCGTGACGTTCGACGCGGTGTTCGCGTTTGCAGCGTTGTGGTTCTCCAGGGTTCCAGCCGTGCGCCAGTTCGGCTCGCTCATGGTCATCGGCATCATCGCCGTCTGCGTCTGCAGCCTGATGCTCACCCTGGCCATCCTCGGCATCCGCGAGTATCGATCCCCGACACCGCCCGTCGATCGGGGTATCGGCTTGCTCGGACGGCTGGTTTTGCGTCTCAGCGGCCTCTCATCTCGGGCTGCCCTGCCTCTCATCCTCGTGGCCGCACTGGTGTTCGCCGCCGGGGTGATATTCGAGGGACGGCTGGTCATTCAGCCCGACCCGATCAAATGGCTCGACCCTCACTCGACGGCCGTGCGTGAGATCGACGCTCTCGAAGCGGTGACAGGGTCGGACAACCAAATCGGTGTGGTGGTCGAGTCGAAGCATCCCTTCAGTCCCCAAACCGTCGACTACGTAAGCAGGCTCACCGAGACCGAGGCCCGCAAATACGGCGACGTACTCTTCCCCGGTGCGGGAGTCGTCTCGAGCGCCGATGACTTCTTGACGATACCAGGCGCCGATTTCGTCCCGCCGACGGCGGCACAGGTCAAGCAGTTCTACGAACTGGCTCCGACCGAGCTCAAGAAGACGCTGGTCCACGGCGACGCGATCAACGTCATCCTCTTGTCACGCACCAATGACTTCACCGCGCTCGAACCGGTAATCGACAATCTGCAGCACGACGCGCCGTCTCCGAGCGGCATCACGTCTGCTCCTGGAGGGATTGGCGTAGTCAGCGTGGGACTCCTCGACAATCTCGCGAAGACGCGCGCCTTGCTCACCTATCTAGCGCTCCTCTTCGTCGGCCTCTTCCTTGCCGTGCGCCTGCGCAGCCTGATCCGGTCACTCATCTCGTTGACGCCCGTCCTCATCGCCGTAGGTGCGGTCACGCTGGCTGCTATCGCGTTCAACGTCACTCTCAGCCCGCTCACTGCGGTCAGCGGACCGCTGGTAGTCGCCGTGTGCACGGAGTTCACCTCCCTGATCCTGCTGCGCTTCGTCGAGGAACGTAACCGGGGACGCTCCCCGCGAGATGCAATGACGGTGACCGCGAGCCGGACTGGCCGGGCCTTCTTGGTTTCCGCCTTGACGGTGGTCGCCGGCATCGTGGTCGTCGCCACCTCTCCCATGCCGATGCTGAGGGACTTCGGAATCGTCATGGCGCTCAACGTCACGGTGGCTCTTCTCAGCGCGCTGGTCGTGTTGCCCCCTGTCCTCGTCTGGGCCGAGGAGTCCCATGGCTGGATCTCGAGGGGACTCCTCAGGGCCGCGCCTGACCCGATTGAGTTCAAGAATGTCGTCGAGGTTCGATCGGAATTCGAAGCTCCAGCCGACGAGCGGAGCGCGGAGAATCAGGGAGAAGACACGTTGGGGTCAAAACCGTCGGGACGAGAGGTGGTGTTCTAGGCATGGACGCCACTTCCGAAAGCAATGTGATTCGTGGCCGTCAGCAACGACCAATGTCGTTCGATGACATGAGCCCAGTTGGCCCAGCACTGGAGACGTCTGGCCCGACAGCCAGCGAGAGGGAGGATCAACGATGACCCGTGGGGCTGATCGCTACATCGTCGTCTCATCAGATTGCCACGCCGGCGCCCCCCTCGATGTCTATCGGGACTACCTCGAAGCGAGCTATCTCGATGAGTTCGACCACTGGGCCGAACGATTCAAGAACCCATACTCCGACCTCGACGACACCGATGCGAGGGACTACCGTCGAAACTTCGATGGCGCCGTTCGTCAAGAGGATCTGGAGGGTGACGGCATCGTCGGCGAGGTCATCTTTCCCAATACCATCCCGCCCTTCTATGTGGGCCACCCCTTGTTCAGCGCTCCCGACCCCTCCTCCGACCATGAGCTCGAACTGCGATGGGCCGGCATACGGGCCCACAACCGCTGGCTCGCAGACTTCTGCACCGAACTCCCGGGTAGGCGGGCCGGGGTAGCCCAAATCCTGCTCGATGACGTGGACCGGGCGATCAACGAAGTCGGATGGGCCAGGGAAGCCGGCCTGTTCGGCGGCATCCTCCTTCCAAATCCGGCTCCTCACTCAACCGTCCCACCGATCCACGCACCGGACTATGAGCCGCTGTGGAAGTTATGCGAAGAGCTCGGGGTCGTTGTGAACACCCACGGCGGTGGTGGTCTCCCGAACCTCGGCCCGTATCCATCGACCGGCATGATCATGTTCGTCGAGATCGGCTGGTATGGCCTGCGCCCACTCACGCGTCTCATCTTCAGCGGCGTCATGGAACGACACCCAGACTTGACATTTGCGTTCACGGAGACTGGCAACTCGCTGGTACCGGAGCAGCTCAAACAGCTTGACATGTTCCACCGGATGGCCGTGGGTGCGAAAGATGGGTCCGTGGAGTCCTTCTTTGGTTCCTACGTCCGTGAGTCGATCCCTCTCCAACCCAGCGAGTACTGGGCTCGGCAGTGTTTCCTCGGAGCTAGCTTCATGTCGCCTGCCGACTGCCGCAACCGTCATGAGATCGGAGTCGGAACGGTCATGTGGGGAGCTGACTATCCGCACACCGAGGGGACCCACCCTTACACTCGTGAAGCACTGCGACTCACCTTCGCCGGTATCGCCCACGACGAGGTGGAGCACATGCTTGGGCTGAATGCGGCCCAAGCCTACGGATTCGACGTGGAGCAACTTGGCCTGGTCGCTCGCGATATGGGTCCGTCGGTGGAGGAGCTTGATCGGACCCTCGACCCAGAGGAGCTTCCTGATGAGGCAGTGTCCATGGCGCTCGCGGCGCAGGGCCGTCGGTAGTGCCGTGATCAAATCAGCGTGGCTACCTTTGGCGTCGGTGAGGAGTGCGGTTCCGGACAACTGCCACATGGCCACGTTCGATGTCCGCTGATGCAATTCGGTATCCACCTGCCGCAATACGGACGAGCCGGCAGCGGGCAGTCGATCCGACGTGCCGCCTGCCTCGCGGAAGAGCTCGGCTTCGACGATGTCTGGGTGAGCGACCACGTCTCTCAGCCGGCAAGCCAGTCCTACCCGTCGCCGCACCTGTTCGATCCGTTTCTCACGCTTGCCACCGCCGCGGCCGTGACCAGCAAGATCGGGCTCGGTACGAGCGTCCTTGTCGCGAGTCAGTACCATCCCGTCTGGTTGGCGAACGCCACAGCGTCCCTTGACGCGCTGAGTGAAGGTCGCCTGCGACTTGTGGTGGGCGTAGGTTGGAGTGAGGCCGAGTTCGACGTTCTGGGGCAGTCATTCCACAACCGTGGTCTACGCACAAACGAAATTCTCGAAATCCTCCGGGCGTGTTGGACGACAGACCCGACGAACTTTAAGGGGAGCTTCTACGAGCTCGACGAAGTGCGAGTGCTGCCGAAGCCTGCACACCCGATAGGAATGTGGATTGGGGGCTCCAGCGAGGCGGCCTACCGCCGGGCGGCGCGCTTCGGTTCAGGATTCCAGGTCATCGGCCTGAAACCGGACACGGTCACCGCGCCGATTCACCGCCTTCGAGTGGACCATCCGGATCCCGCCCTCTTCACCATTTCGCTGAGGACGGGCTGGGATCCCCTGGGGATGGATCCGTCCGAGATCGCCGCCGAAAGGATCGCTTTCGAGCGGGCTGGCGTTCAGCACGTCGTTGCGGCCCCTTGGCGTAATGATCTCGATTCGTGGCTCGAGTCGATGCGGCGGCTCGCTCAGATACTGGGGCTCGGTTGATACCGCGAAGGCGCGGATCGACTGGCTGCGCTGTTCCTTCCCTGGGTTCGATTCGCAGCTTCCAGTGAGTGGCCGTCAAGAAAGTCATACAGGACCTCTTAATGGAGATCCCGTTCCATTGTCTGACCGGTCGGGTCGCCGTCAAGGCACACCCTTCGGGCGGCCGTTGGCCGGCCATGACTGCGACGGCGCTTCAGGAACTGGCTGGTCTGTCCCAACTTCGTCCCAACGATTGGGTCTCGGACGGTCCCTCGTGGTCCCTGCCATTCTCGAGCTTCTGCCGCCGTAACCATTTGACCAGGACAGACTGAGACTTGTCGAGACTCGCTCGGACTTAGTGAAGCCCGCGCTCATCGACCAGCAGCACGGCACCTCCGGGTCAACCGACGCCGTGTCTGAACGCGATGCTCATCCGAGGGCCCGATGCCCTCACCTTCGGGACGCTGTGCTCGAAACGGCGCTGCGTCTGGCCACCGGTGACGAGAAGGTCGCCACGACCGAGCCTGAACGCGCGTGACCTCCCACCACCCAGCGGGCGCAACAGGAACGTGCGAGGCGCACCGAGCGACACCAGGGCCACGACGGGATCCACGATCTCGGGGGGTATGCGGTCACGGTGCCACGCGACGCTGTCGGCGCCGTCGCGGTAGAGGTTGATCCCGGCCGAATCGAACCGGACTTCGTAGTGCGTGGACAGCGACGCGCGGGCGTCCTCGAGCCACTGGTACGCGACAGCGGTCTGCTCGTCGATCCTCTGCCAGGAGGTGAGTCGTGGCTCGTCGACCTCCCGCTCGTACATCCAACGACGCCTCTGGTTCCAGGCGACGTCACGGAGAAGGTCCTCGAAGGCCCGGTCGGAGCCCGACATCCAGCGCGGGCAGTGGTCGACCCAGCAGTCCGCGTCGAGCTGGGTTCGCTCGAGGCCACAGAAGGACACGTCGACGACGGTGCCCTCGTGTGCCCACAGCGACGGCTGCCAGGCGAGTGCCGGTGCGCTCGGAGAACGGCTCACCCTCACCGTTGTACCGGGAGGGCTCGTGCAGCCGATCGAACGCACCTGCCAACCAGGTGCGGTCGTCCCAACCGGGGTAGCGGGCATCCTCCTCAGCGATCCGTCGGCCGGGACGAGGGACAGGTGACCGCGCGGGACGAGGGGCAAGCGCTCGACGACCCTCCTCAACGCGCAGGTCAGGGCT
>Ga0181523_10001374_pt1 | contig 25886 bp, 17 predicted proteins | sample PEATcosm2014_Bin_43_FD_119752 | JGI IMG/M metagenome (GOLD analysis project Ga0181523, IMG submission 119752) | Peatland microbial communities from MTU Mesocosm Facility, Houghton, MI, USA - PEATcosm2014_Bin05_30_metaG | ecosystem: Environmental > Terrestrial > Soil > Wetlands > Peat | place... | reverse complement strand
GCTGGAAAGCGCTTGGTCCCAAGCCGCGGAGTTGGCCGCCGATGACGCGGCGGTCTCGAACGTGGACGACGCCGTTGACCTGGCTGCCGCCCTGGTCAAGCTCTCCCGCCTGGTCCCTGTGCAGGCCGCTCCGGTCTGTACCGTGGGCTTCGTGACCGGATCCATCAGCGCACGCGTGGCGCGCCTGCTTACCTGGAATGAAGACGAAGCCCGCAAAGCTCAAACCATGCGAATTCGGCCGTGGTACGCCATTCCGCCGATGGTGGTGACTTTGTTGTGCGTCTTCGCCACCTACGGACCCGCTCTGGCGCTGACTCACGAAGTTACGGAGTGGCTGGTTCGCTAGTTTCTCCACCTGTCCACAGACCATTCTTCTCGCCACCTTTTTGATTCCACTATCTCTGGTAGTAGCTGGCGCGTCTCGTTACTCTCGATGAGCCAGTCTACTTCGCCGCGCGGGTTTTGCCCGCAGCATGTCTGGACAGCGGCAACCCCTTTGTTTGTTGGATGGTTTCTTCATGCGAGTCAGGTTCTCAGTCTCGAAAGTGCGCAGATCGAATTTGCTGACCTGCGCGGTTATCGTCTCCGTTTTTCTGCTGATGTTTCTCTCTCTCTCCTCCCTTCTGTGCGCGCAGAATCCGAACGGTACGCTTCGGGGCGAGGTTCAAGATGCGAGCGCCGCGCGAGTGGCGGGCGCTCGGGTCGTCATACAATCAGCCGGATCTTCCATCACCCGCGAGGCCACGGCAAATGAGCGGGGAGAATTCCGCATCGAAGGCCTGTTGCCCGGTTCTTATCGCGTCACCGTGACCGCCAAGGGTTTCGCCGAGGCCACGGCCGATGTAGATGTTGCCGTCAGCGTGGTGCGCGATATCGCGGTTACACTCAAACCGCGAAACGCGCGAGAGATAGTCAACGTGCAGGGAAATGCGTCCTCGATCACGACCGAAACGATTGATACGGCGAGCGCTGTGCATGGCGGCGTGGTTGGCAGCCAGGACCTCGAATCTCTTCCGCTCCCGGCACGCAGTTTCGCCAACATCGCTTATCTCGTGCCCGGAACCGAGCCGGTCGAGCCTTCCGATCCGACTAAAGCGCGCATCACGGCGGTTTCCACTGGTGGAAGTTCAGGCTTGAACAACGAACTGTCGGTCGATGGCGCCGACAACTCCGACGACTGGATCGGCGGCTTCCTGCAAAATTTCTCGCCCGATGGCATTCAGGAATTTGCCGTCCGCACCTCGAACGAAGACGCCGACACCGGCTGGACCACCGCCGGGTCCGTCGTGATCACCACCAAGCATGGCACCAACGAGTGGCACGGCGACGGGGCTTTCTTCGACCGCCAAGCCGCGCTCAATGCCCGCTTCCCGATCGAGAATCCCGCGCCCAATCCCAAGCAGCCGTTCTCGCGGCAAAATTACGTGGGCACGCTCGGCGGGCCGATCGCAAAAAACAAAGTATGGTTCTTTACCTCTTTCGAGAATGTGCACGAGAACGCCAGCATCGCCTACAGCCCGAATAGCACCGGACAATTCAATGCGCTGGCGAAGTTGGCCGCGGATGGCCTGATTCCGGGCGTTCCTTCAATTCCCGTTCCCGCCGCTGTTCCCATTCCGTTCCGCGATTACATTAGCTCGGTGCGTTTTGACTGGGCCGAGTCTCCGAAGTCGCAGTGGTTTCTGCGCACTTCCCAAGATTCCTACCTTACGCACAACGCGCTGGTGGAGCAGGGGACGCTGCCTTCCACCGGACTGATCACGCACAACAATTACTGGAACACTGTAATTAGCAACGCCTATACTTTCAGTCCGACCTGGCTCGGCAATTTGGTTCTGGGTGCCAGCCTGTTGCATCTTACCCAGACGCGTAACTCCGATCTGGGCTTCGCTCTGGCGTTTCCCTTCAGCTCCACCGCGCTGACCATTTCGGGATTCGAGACCTTCGGCGACAACCAGTTCGCCACTCCCATCACTCTTTTCCCCGACCTGCGCAATCAGGATAAATACCAGGTACGCTATGACCTAAGCCATGTTGCGGGAAGTCATGCGCTCAGGTTTGGAATCGACTTCATTCACGAACCCGTGCTCGGCGGCGCGTTTGCGGCAACCGGCAACATCTCCAAGTTTGGGCTGAATCCGGAAGACTATTTCAATCCATCGATCAACCCATACGGTCTGGCACAATTTACGATTGACCGGACCTGCACGGCAGAGATGATTGGAGGGGTGCTGGTGGAACCGACGCCGAACACGTCGTGCACTCCGCCCGCGCCCGGCGGCAGCTTTTCGCAGAACGTTCAGCGGCTCGGACTTTACGCCGAAGATTCGTGGCGAGTATCCCACCATCTCACCGTCAACTACGGCCTGCGCTATCAGAACACCTGGGGACTCATGATCGGCTCGGGACAAAGCGAGACCGACAACGCCGCCTATCAGACACTGCAGGCGCTGCAGATTCCGCTGGTGCCCACTGCGCCACACGACTACCACAGGCAGATCGCGCCACGGCTCGGAATCGCCTATTCACCTGGTGGCAATGAGAAGACTGTGATTCGCGCCGGTTTCGGCATGTTCTACGACGATCTCGCACAGAACGGATGGGCCACCGCATTTGAAGGCCTCGGTGGCGCCCCGGCGACTTGCACCCTCACCGGAGGCCCGTATCCGGCCCCTTACACGCCCAGCGCCGGGTGTCTTGCTGGCGGAAGCACCGGCAACCTCATCGCCTCCGATTACAAGACGCCTTACGCCATTCACATCACAGGCGGCGTTCAGCACGCATTCAATGAACACTGGCTGGTCAGCGCCGACTACACGCATGAGCAGGGGAATCATGGCTACCGCGCCTTCCCCTATACTGGCGGCACCGATCTGTTCACTCCGCTGATTCCTAGTACTGATACGACCGCCCAACAGAGCATAGTGCCCAACGTCAATGTGTTCGAATCCGACAACCGCTCCAGCTACAACGCCCTGATGTTGCATTTGCAAGGCAACATGCGCCGTTTCAGCCTGGTCGCGAACTATCAGCTCTCCAAGGCGCAGACCTGGGGATGCTTGCTCGGCGAACTCTTCGACTATGTGGATGGCGTCTGCCAGGTACCAAAGACATTAGGATTACCGAATGCTGGTCAGTTGGATGCTTTCGGACCCGGCGACTACGGTCCCTCCGGCGAAGATGTTCGCCATCGCTTTGTGCTCGCTGGGACGGTGCATCTCCCTGGCGGTTTCGAATTGAGCACCATCAATCAGGTCGAGAGCGCGCGTCCCATCACCATCACCAACGCGAACAACACAGGGCGCATTTGGGTTCAGTTCAACGGCGAGTCGCAACCGACGTATACGGGCCTTGATATCTTCCGCGGCACCCCATACATTCAGTCGGACCTGCGCGTCACGCGCCCGTTCAAGATCGGCGAGCGCTGGCAGATCAACCCGTTCGCGGAGTTCTTCAATATCTTCAACCGCAACAACCCAGGAGCCAATTATGCGGTCAACGTCGCCCAACTCCCCGTTCCCCAGCCAGTGTCGCCTGATCAATACGGTCGGACCATCGTCAGCAGTATTTGCACGAATGCAGCCTGCACGCAGACGGCGCCCATTACCAGCCTGAAGCAGCTCGAAATCCCCGAGGGTGCTTTGGGGGATTTCTTCGGCCCCGGCACTACGGTCGGGATTCCGTTCGCGGCGCAGTTGGGCGTGCGGGTGACGTTTTAGCGACAAGTCCTTTACACCCGAAGATTTGGCTGGAACTTATTCCTAACTCGATGGTTCCAATAGACGGGAATTTAGATTTTTTTTCGCCATCACCACCCGCGCGATCCCCTGCAGATCGTTCCTGATCGCAACTTCGTTCCAACCCGATAATAGGTTGCGTACGCGATCGGCGACCGTCCCGCTAACCTCGAACACTAACCATCCTCCCGGACTTAGCGAAGCGCGCGCCTGGGGAACAAGCCGCTCGATGACTTCGAGCCCGGTCGGTCCGGCGAATACCGCATTGCGCGGCTCGAACTTGCGGACTTCGAGCTGCACTGAATCCTCTTCCGACTCGCCGACATAAGGAGGATTGGAAACCACGAAGTCGAACGAATCCGGCAGGAATCCGTCCAGCAAATCGGCCCGGTGAAATTCGATTCGCGAAGTAAGCTCGTGCCGCGCTGCATTGGCTCGAGCGACTTCCAGTGCTTCGACTGAGACGTCTGTCGCGTGGATTTTTGCCCATGGCAGCTCTTTAGCGAGAGCCAAGGCAATCGCTCCCGTACCGGTGCCGACGTCGACGATGCGCAGCCCGTGTGGCGCGGGCGCCCCCGCCCGCGGCTTTTGATTTTGTTCTTGCTTTTGTTTTGTGTCAGCACCCGAGACGAGCTCCAGCACCGCCTCCACCACATGCTCGGTCTCAGGACGAGGAATCAGCACCGCCGGCGACACGATCAAATCCAGCCCCCAGAACTCCTGGTGCCCGGTGATGTACTGTGCTGGAACGCCGGTCGCCCGGCGCGCGACCGCTTCGTCATAGCGCTGTGTCTCGTCGGAGGTGACCTCCCGCTCGGGATGCGCATAGAGATATGCTCGATCGCAGTCGAGTGTGAACATAATAAGGAGCTCGGCATTCATGCGCGGGGAGGGAACTTTCGCATTGGTTAGCAGCTCGACTGCCGCGTTCAAAGCTTGGCGCAGTTGCACGAGTCTATTTCACCACGGAGACGCAGAGGCACGGAAAAAAACAAAAGAAAGGCCGAAGATCGAAGAAGCGCAACAACTATAACGAGTACAGAGCTGTTTTGAGCGCAGGCAACTGCCGAACTGCCGGCTTGGACTCCTCGGCTTCGCTCAGGGCAGGCTTGCGAGGGCGCCCGTCCCACCCGAGCCTCACCCCACGCTCGCCGTCTCCTGCTTCAGCTTTTCCGCCTGATAATGGGTAATCAGCGCGTCGATAATCGGCTGCAGCTTCCCGTCCATCACCTGCTCGAGTTGGTGAATGGTGAAGCCAATGCGATGATCCGTTAGCCGGTTTTGCGGAAAATTGTAGGTGCGGATCTTCTCCGATCGGTCGCCCGATCCAACCATCTGCTTGCGTTCTTTGGCCAGCGCGTCCTGCTGCTTTTGCATCTCGACTTCGTAGAGCCGCGAGCGCAACACGCGCATACCTTTTTCGCGGTTCTTGATCTGCGACTTCTCGTCCTGACAGCTCACCACGGTATTGGTCGGAATGTGCGTGATCCGTACCGCCGAATACGTCGTATTCACCGACTGGCCGCCCGGTCCCGACGAGCAGAACGTATCGATGCGCAGGTCTTTGGCCTCGATCTTGACGTCCACTTCTTCCGCTTCCGGCAGCACCGCCACCGTGATCGCCGAGGTGTGGACTCGCCCTTGCTGCTCGGTTGCAGGCACGCGCTGCACGCGATGCACGCCGCTCTCATATTTCAGGCGCGAATAGACGCGGTCGCCCTCGATCAGCGCGATCACTTCCTTCAGCCCGCCCACGCCCGACTCCGACGTGGAGAGCACTTCTACCTTCCACTTTTGCGACTCGGCATAGCGGTTGTACATGCGGAAGACTTCTGCCACGAACAGCGTGGCCTCGTCGCCGCCCGTCCCGGCGCGAATTTCCAGAACCACGTTCTTCTCGTCGTTCGGATCCTTCGGCAGCAACAGCACCTTGAGTTCTTCCTCGACCGTCACCATGCGGGCGTCGAGCTTCGCGAGTTCCTCCTCGGTGTAGGCTCGCATCTCGGGATCTTTTTCGTCGGCCAGCATAGCCTTGCTCTCGGCGATCCCACGCTTCAGGTCTTTGTACTCGCGGTATTTTTCGACGATGGGCGCAATTTCGGCGTGCGCTCTGGCAGTCTTTTGGTATTTCGCGGAATCGTTGGTGATATCCGGCGACAACAGCGCTTGCGTCAGTTCTTCATAGCGAATTTCGATTTGGTCTAAGCGCTCAAACATGATGGGTGGCGTCGCTGTTCGTCGTTCGCTAGTTGCCGAAGCTCTTGGAAGGCTTCGTTTTCCCCGCACTGACTGTATCAGGCCGTTCAATCCGCGCCCAAGGCTATCGGTGATACGTGTGAGATTCGCGGCCTGCTCCTTCGTCAGATAAGCTGAACCTCCTGCTATCACAATCTGCGTTTGCAGTTCGAGCAGCGAACCTCTTGCGTGGAACAGAAAGCGCCCGAAACCTCCGTCGGAACTGTGTCCCTTACCCTCCGCTATATTACTTGAAACGGAAACCGCAGCGCGCCGCATCTGGGAGGTCAAACCGTAGAGTTCGTGCTTCGGAAACTCCGCAGTCGCTCGATAAATTACAAGAGCGAGATCAACAGCCTCCTGCCAAATCCGCAAATCTCGATAGGAAAAAGTCGCCGACATGTGCTACCGGAGGGTAAGCGAAGCAGTCCACTCGCTGCAGCGACCATTAACCACCGCTTTTGTGATGTTTCCAGACTCAGAAGACGGTTAAAGTGTAGAAGGCGAATAGCGAACGACGAACAGCGACAGCCAACGATCGCTACGCAATTACCAATTCGCCGCCGCGCTGCTTTTCGAGTTTCATGGCTTCATTCAGCGCAACGATGGCGCATTCGACCTCGCGGTCGTCCGGAGGTTGGGTCGTGATCCGCTGCAGCCAGAGTCCCGGCGCTGTCATCAGCGCGAACAGCGAGATGCCCGATTTAGTCGAAGAACTCCTGGCCGAAAAACGCTTGGCGGCAAAGCGAATGATCTCGTAGGAGACGCCGGCAATCAGCGGCAGGAGCGCGATGCGAATCCCGAATCGCGTCCAGAAAGTATGCACGGGAATCGCCATGTATACGAGCATCGAGATGATCATCACCGTCATCAGGAAACTGGTGCCGCAGCGTGGATGATATGTCGAATACTTCTGTACGGAGGCAATTTCAAGTGGGTCGCCACTCTCAAATGCAAATACTGTTTTGTGCTCGGCCCCGTGATACTCGTACACGCGCCGGATGTCTTTCCACAGCGAAACGCCCCACACAAACAGCAGGAACATCGCGATCCGAATCAGTCCGTCGACCAGATTGAACATGACCTGCTGTCCGAAAACCGGATTCACTTTTTTCAGTTCCGTCGTGGCTAGCAGCGGCAGGTACTTGTACATGAAGATGAAGAAGGCGATGGAGAAGGCCATATTCAAGCCCGCCATCCAGCCGGTAATTTCAAACTTCTTGCCCCGATCTTTATTGTCGGAATCCTTGTTATCGGGATCGTTGGCGGCTATTTCTTCCAGCGCTGCATTCGCGGAAAATTTGAGCGCGCGGAATCCGAGCGTCATCGCGTGGCCGAGCGTCATCACCCCACGCAACACCGGCCAGCCCATCCACTTATGCTGGTCGGAGGGCCGCTCCAGCGGCTCGCTGTGGGTGACAATCTCTCCGGACGGCTTGCGCACGGCAATTCCCCAGGCATGCGGTGAACGCATCATCACGCCCTCGAGCACCGCCTGTCCGCCGACGAGGGTTTCCTCGCCGCTCTCGAGAGCTGGCAGCAGCTGCACCGCCGCCAAAAAACGCAAAATTTGCCGCCAACGTCGCATAGGCATTGGATGTTACCCGGGGAGGAACGACTCCAGACAAACTCCAAACAACAGGATACCACGGAACCCGTAACTGGCCCTTGCAAAATCGAGTAACCAGCTTTGTTTCATATAGATGCCAGTGAATACCCGCCTTCAGCGGGCATGATCATGCTCGGAATCATTGTGCTCCGAGTGCTCGCGCTCGCCGTGCTCTTCCTCCCGCACCGCGATCACGCAACTATGCGCCGTCTCGCAGACCACGTGTTCCAACTGGATCGTCGTATGGTGAATGCCAAACCCCTGCCCGAGTTTCTCGTTGATTTCGCGCAGAATCGTGTCGCTCTCGGAAGTCGCCATGTCGGCGATCTTCACGTGCGCCGAGAGCGCGTGGTTTTCCGAGCCAATGCTCCACACATGCAGATCGTGCACATCGCTCACGCCGGCGATCGTCCGCATCGCCGATTCGACCGCCTCCAGGCTCATGCCACGTGGAGTGCCTTCCAGCAGAATGTTCAGCGTCTCACGCACGATACCAAAGCTCGACCACAAAATCAGCGCGCCGATCCCGAACGACAGTGCCGCGTCAATCCAGTATTGCCCCGTCCACAGGATGGCAAAGCCTCCCGCAATCACGGCTGCGGTGGAGAGCGTATCGCCCACTTCGTGCAGCAACGCGCTCCGGACATTCACGTCCCGCCCCGAACGCCACAGCAGGAGCGCAATCACGCCATTCATAAGCACGCCCGCCGCCGCCACCCAAATCATCACTGCGGCGCGCACATGCTCGGGATGCTGCAATCGCCTGAACGCCTCGTAGAAAATAAAAAACGACACGGCCACTAGCGACAGCGCATTGACCAGCGCCACCAGCACTCCGGCGCGCCGGTACCCGTAGGTCTTGGTCAGGCTCGGCGGACGGCCTTCCAGAAAGACGGCCACCAGCGACAGCAGAAGCGCCAGAAAGTCGGACAGGTTATGTCCCGCCTCGGAGAGCAAAGCCAGCGAGTGCGCGCGGATGCCGGCCACCACCAGCAGCAGGACATAGAGCATAGTGACGCCCAGCGAGATGCGCAGCACCCGCCCCGTCCCATGTACGGGAGAATGAGAATGCCCGTGTGCGCCGTGCGCGTGCATGTTAGTAGGATAGCGCAAGGCCGCCCGTGTGGCGCGGGCACTCCCCTCGGCTGCGCTCAGGACAGGCTCTGTCCGCGTGCGTGCGCCAGAAACTGTTCTGCTCGGGTCAAGGTGGCGCAGACCCTGCCCGTCGCGCTATGCTTCTTTCCACACCGAATCGCCGCAATTAGGAGGACAAAATGAAGAAAGCTCACGTGATCCCCGCCTTGCTATTACTCGCCGCGTCGGCGGTTGCACAAACAGCACCCGCACAGGCAACACCCGCACAAACAACGCCTGCCCAAGTCAAGAACCCCGTCAGCAGCGCCCTCAGAGAAACCCTGCCCAACCGCCAGAAAAATACTATCGCGGCCGTCGAAGCCATGCCCGCTGACAAATTTGGCTACAAACCCACTCCCGACCAGAACACATTCGGCCATCTCGTCGCCCACATGGTCGAAGCGAACTACATGCTCTGCAGCGGAGCCGCTGCCGTCCCGGCCCCCAAAGTCGAAGCGGTAACAGAAACGGATTCCAAAGACAAACTCGTGGCGGCGCTCAAAGCCTCGTTCGACTTCTGCTCCGATACGCTGGCGAAAATGGACGATTCGAAGCTGGGAGAAACAACCGGCGGCCCAGGCGGCCAGCAACTCTCTCGCGCCAGATTCGCCCTGGGAATAGCCAGCAATTGGGCTGACCACTATGCCGAGGCCGCTATGTACCTGCGCCTAAATGGAGTATTGCCGCCGACCGCGAAAAAGTAGGGTGCGATTAGAAGGTGCGATTAGGCGGAGGAGGAACTGGCATCTCGCCCGTCTCGTGCCGGAACCAACCACCCGGTTGCTTTAGTATTCGACGAACGATTTTAGCCTCGACAGTGCCTGATCCCACTGTTCGGAAACGAAATTGAGGTGTTCCTTAATTCCCTCAATCGGCAGCGGATCGAATTCGAATCGGCTCTCGCGACCCCTGCGGACGCGGTGCACGATGCCTACACTCTCCAGCGCCCGAAGATGTTTTGTGATCGCCTGCCGCGTCAGATTGGTACCCCGCGTTAGCTGAGAGATCGAATAAGGCTGTCGACCACAGAGCTTCGCAACCAGCGACAGTCGCGTCTCGTGGCCTAGCGCGGCAAAGACGGCTGCACGAGCCTGCCGTTCAGCAGCCGCCCTGCTACGACGTTTGTGAGACATGGTTCTCGATGTTCTTCATTTGCTCGGTCCAACCTCCCGCATTCATGCGGAATGCTTCGAGGCGACGGTCGCTGGGGATCTTGTCGAAGCCGGACTCCGTGAGCAGAAGCAGTGTGCCGCTCGTAGTCTTCTCCAGCTTGAATTCGACGAGCGTGGGCGTCTCCTTCGAATAATCTATTTTTGGATCGACGGCATAAGGGTGCCAGGTAAAAGAGAAGAGCCGTTCGGGCTCCATGCTCTGTACGACCACCTCCCATTTTACGTGCTCGTAGCCAGGATAGGTAACGTGGCCACGCGACACCTGTCCCGGTACGAATGGGCCATCCAGTTTCACACGAAACCACTCGCCAAACTCGCGGTAATCCGTCAATGCACGCCAGACCCGTGCAACCGGTGCCTTGAGTTCAATGCGCTTCTCAATACGGTCATTCATGTAAGCAACCTCAAGGTTGCATATTACTTTATTCGATATATAAAAGCAACCTTCTGGTTGCCTTTGGTCGATAGATCCTCCCGGCCAGTTACGGATCGTTTGCCGATCCGACTCGATAATCTACCCCACCAGCCCTTCCAGCTCCTCTTCCCCAATCACGCTAACGCCCAGTTCCCGGGCCTTGTCCAGTTTCGATCCCGCATCGCTCCCCGCCACGACATAGTCCGTCTTCTTGCTCACCGAGCCTGAAACGCGTCCGCCTGCATCTTCAATCATCTTCTTCGCTTCATCGCGGGTGTGGCGTGCCAGCGTGCCCGTCAGCACAAAGGTCTTTCCTGCCAGCTTCGTACCCTTTTCTTTTTTTTGCCCGGAGAACGTCAGTCCGGCCTTGCGCAGATCGCTTACCAATTTGCGATTGTGCTCATCGCCAAAAAATTCCACGATGCTCTCCGCGATTCGCGGTCCTACTTCGTTCACTTCCTCCAGTTCTTCGGCACTGGCCTTCATGATCGCGTCCAGCGATCCGAAGTGCTCCGCCAGAAACTGCGCCGTGCGCTCGCCCACAAACCGTATCCCCAGGCCGTAGACCACACGCTCGAGCGGCAGCTTCTTTGAGTCGGCGATTTCCGCCAGCACGTTCTCCGCTGACTTCTCGCCCATGCGCTCGAGTTGCAGCAGATTGTCTTTCGTCAGCTTGTACAGATCGGCAACATTCTTGACCAGGCCGCGTTCGGTAAGCTGATTCACCAGCACCTCGCCCAGTCCGTCGATATCCATCACGTGGCGCGAAGCAAAGTGCAGAATCGTCCCCTGCAGCTTCGCCGGACAATTCGCATTCACGCAGCGATGATCGGCCTCGCCCGGCGTTCGCACTACGTTGCCACCACATACCGGGCAACGCTCCGGCATTTCGAAATGCTTGCCACCGCGAGGATGGTCTTTATCTTCGACCACCTTCACTACTTTCGGAATGACATCGCCGCCGCGTTCCACCTCAACCCAGTCGCCGATCTTCACGCCCAATTGCTCGATTACATCCATGTTGTGCAGCGTCGCGCGTGAGACCGTGGTGCCGCCGATCGGAACCGGCTTAAGCCACGCAACCGGTGTCAGTTTGCCCGTGCGGCCAACTTGGGGGACGATGTCCTCGATCTGGGTCACGCCTCCGCGCGCCGCGAACTTATAAGCAATCGCCCACCGCGGAGCCTTTCCCGTGAAGCCCAGTTCCTGTTGCCACGCCGTTCGATCCACTTTGATGACGATTCCGTCAATTTCGTAGGGCAGCGATTCGCGCTTGGCCTCCCAACTGTGAATAAATCTCCAGACGTCGTCCAGGTTTCTCGCCAGCTTGCGATTCGGATTCACCTTGAATCCCGCCAGCTCCAGCGCGTCCATCGCTTTGGATTGGCGGTCAAAGAAAGTTTGGCCATCCTTCAACAGCAAGTAAACGAAATAGTCCATCCGGCGCTGCGCGGTGATCGACGGTTCGAGCTGCCGCACCGTTCCCGCCGTAAAGTTGCGTGGATTGGCAAACACCGAAAGTCCCTGCCGTTCGCGCTCTTCATTCAACTTGCGGAAGGCCGCGAGCGGCATCAGCATTTCGCCGCGGACTTCAAAATCCGCGGGAATTCCGGCCTTCTTCAACTTATCTTTCGAAATTGACAGCGGGATCGAACGCACCGTCCGCACATTCAAGGTCACGTCCTCGCCAACGCTGCCGTCTCCGCGCGTGATGCCGCGCTCCAGATGACCGTCGCTGTACACGAGCGCCAGCGACATTCCATCCAGTTTCAATTCGCACATGTATTCGAGGTCGGTGCGTCCGCTCAGTTCATGCACTCGCCGCTCCCAATCGCGCAGTTCTTCTTCGCTGTAAGCGTTATCGAGCGAAAGCATCGGCGAGGAATGCTTCGCCTTCACAAACCCCTCGCGCGGCTTGCCCCCCACGCGCTGCGTAGGCGAATCCGGCGTGATAACTTCCGGATGCTCCGCCTCGAGCCGCTTGAGCTCGTTCATCAGCACGTCGAAGTCGGCGTCCGAAATCTCCGGGTCGTCCAGCACGTAATAGCGATACTCGTGGTGCCGGATTTTTTCGCGCAGAGCTTCGATTTTCCTCTCGATGGCGGAACTGGACATGACTGGGGAATTATAGTGCGGAGGCACTGGTTTTACTGGGTACCGGCAACTGGCAACTGGCTACTGCTTCTTCGCTTTTCGCACCCGTCCGCGCCCCAACGCGCCGCGGCCGACGCTCGATGGAGGCTTGGGCATTCCTTCCAGCAATTCTTTCAGGACCGTCGCGTTGTTACGCTCCTCGTTTCGGGACGCATACAACAGCGTGAGTCGCCGCTTAGCTTCCGCAAGATGATGCAGTTTCTCCACGGCTGCCGAGCCTTGTTCGGTCGCCAATTCCTTGAGATAGCGCTTCCGAAAGATGCTCCACCCCTCAGGATTCGCATGGAACCACTTCCGCAACTCATCTGAAGGCGCGAGCTCGCGCAGCCAGAACTTGAGTGCCGCGTCTTCCTTCTTGACGCCGCGCGGCCACAAACGATCCACCAGCACGCGCACTCCGTCCGCCGGAGAAACAGGTTCGTAAACGCGTTTGACCACAACGGTCATCTCTTTCCGTATTATCCTACCTCTGGTGCCGCCCTGCAGTCGTGCCGCAATCATCATGAACTTCTTGAACCAGATTTCTCCGTGCCTCCGTGTCTCCGTGGTAATTCTTGCGTTCCTAACGTTAGCCGGCTGCGAGGTCGAGCGCCGCAAGTCCGATGCCGAACTCGGCCTCAACCCGCAACAGGCCGCTGGCAGAAGACTCTATGACGACTATTGCGACCGCTGCCACGAGCCGTACTCAACACGCGGCAAAAAAGGCCCGGGACTGAAAGGCGTCTTCAAGCAGCAGTATTTGTCACTGAGCGGGTTGCCCGCCAACGACGAGCGCATGACCGACATCATTAAGAATGGCCGAGCCAAAATGGAAGGCTTTCGCCAAGTGATGACAGATGAGCAGATTAAAGACCTGATCGCGTATCTGCACACGCTGTAAGCAGTTCTTAGCTCTCAGCTCTCAGAAAAGCCATCTTTCGATGTTGTGTCTCAATTACGGCTGCGGGTTCTTCCTGAGAACTGAGAACTGGTCCTGTGGCATAATCGCCCTCGGTGTCCGCTGCGAACAAATCCGCGCTGTTTCAGAAGCTGCCTTCGATCGACGAGTTGCTCCGCCAAGCCGACGTGTGGGCGCTGATTGAACGGGAGGGGCATTCCGCCGTCGCCGAGAGTATCCGCGTCGTGCTCGCTCGCCTTCGCCAGGAAATCGCGGGTGGAGACTTCGACGAGAAATCGCTGGATCTTGCACTCAGTGGCCTGTCCGCCGCGGTAGAACGTCAACTCCGCCAGTCGCTGAGCTATTCCTTGCTGCCGGTGATTAACGCCACCGGGGTGATCCTGCACACGAATCTCGGACGTGCGCCACTCGCTGCCGTTGCGCTCGATCATGTCCGTAACACGTCGAACGCCTATTCCAATCTCGAATACGATCTGGCCACCGGCGAGCGCGGGAAGCGCGACGTCCATGTGGACCGGCTGTTCCAAAAGCTGCTCTGCGACGATCCCGTAGGGACGGCCGCCCCCGGTCGTCCAGCCGAGCAATCGGCAGCGGTCTCTACCATCTCAACCATTGTGGTCAACAACAACGCCGCAGCCGTTCTGCTGGCGTTGAACTCGCTGGCCGAGGGCGGCGAAGTCATCGTTTCGCGCGGAGAGCTGGTCGAAATCGGCGGCTCGTTCCGCATCCCCGACGTGATGTCGAAGTCGAATTCAACGCTCCGCGAAGTTGGCACGACCAACCGTACGCGCGTTGCCGATTACGAGCACGCCATCAACGAGCGCACGCGCCTCTTGCTCCGCGTGCATCGCTCCAACTTTGAAATCACCGGCTTCACCGAACAGCCGGGGCTCGACGAACTCGTCGCCTTAGCTCGCCGCCGCAATCTCTTGCTCATGGAAGACCTGGGCAGCGGCGCGCTCATCGATCTGCGTTCGGTCGGAGTGAACGGCGAACCGGGCGTGCTCGACAGCCTGCGCGCCGGCGTCGACGTTGTCACCTACAGTGGCGACAAACTTCTCGGAGGACCGCAATCTGGATTGATCAGCGGCCGCTCCGATCTGGTCGGGCGCATGCGCTCAAACTCGCTGTTCCGCGCGCTGCGTGTGGATAAGCTCACTTATGCCGCGCTCGAAGCCACGCTGCTCGCCTATGTCAAACGCGACCACGACGCCCTGCCGGTGCTGCGCATGATGCGGCTGCCGAAAGACGAGATCGCGCGCCGCGCGGAAAAGACCGTTTCCAGCGTAGAACTTGTTCAGGCAAAGTCCGCGCACCTCAAGCTGGAGCTCCTCGATGGCGAGTCCGTCATCGGCGGCGGCGCGGCCCCGTCGGCCGTTTTGCCCACGCGCCTGATTGCGCTGACGCACGCCGATCTCAGCGCCGACGAGCTAAGCGCCCGTCTCCGCGCCGCGACTCCGCCCGTAATCGCCCGAGTTGAAGAAGGTTGCGTGTTGCTCGACCTGCGCACCGTGTTTCCCGAGCAGGACGCGGTTCTGGCAGAGGCGCTGGGCTCTCTGGCGTGAGCTAATTCCAAATTGCCAATTCCAAATTACCGATTAACAATGTTCCCATGATCCTCGGCACCGGAGTCGACATTGCCGAAGTCCCTCGCATCCGCGAAACCATCGAGCGCTTCGGCGACCGCTTTCTTCATCGCATTTTCACCGAGGGCGAAATTCGTTACTGCGAACGGAGAGCGCGCCGCTTTGAAAGTTATGCCGCGCGCTTCGCCGCCAAGGAAGCCGGGATGAAAGCGCTGGGTACGGGATGGAGTCGCGGCGTCCGGTGGCGCGATATCGAAGTGGTGCGCCCGAAGGGGCAGCGTCCGACCATTCAATTTCACGGTGAGGCGGCGGCCATCGCGGCCAAACTCGGCACGAAAAACATTGCGCTCTCGATTACCCACACTTCCGAGCAAGCCCTGGCCCACGTCATTCTGGAAAATTAGCTGTCAGCAATCCGCTATCAGCTTTCAGCCCTCCGGTGAAGTTAGCTTCTCAGAGATATCTGCCGAGCTTCGCTCGGCTGGACAGTTGGGGCGGCTGTCCCTACGCGGTTTGTGGAATGGCCTACCAAACTGCTGATTCAAAATAACTTTCTCTACCCTCGCAACATGCCCGAGGATTCAGGGTTTATATGGCCGAACGTAATCAGACCGGGTTACCCGGTTTTTTGGGCCAAATTGCTTAGGGCCAAAAGAAAGGCAATGAAAATGAGACGCTCCGTTCGCTTCTTGGTATTGGGAGTTTTGATGGTGTCGGTTTCGGTGTTGTCGCTTTCGACGGCATCGTCTGCGCAAATCGGGATTGGCATCTCGTTGCGGATCGGTCCGCCGGCGCTGCCGATCTACGCGCAGCCCATTTGTCCCGGTCCGGGCTATCTCTGGACTCCGGGTTATTGGGCGTGGAGTGACGATGGCGGCTATTACTGGGTTCCCGGCACATGGGTGATCGCGCCGGTGGGCATGCTTTGGACTCCAGGCTACTGGGGTTTCGCGGGCGGCTTCTATGGCTGGCACGCTGGCTATTGGGGACCGCACGTCGGCTTCTACGGCGGCATTAACTACGGCTTCGGGTACGGCGGCATAGGTTTTGCCGGCGGCGAGTGGAGAGCCGGCGCTTTCTTCTACAACCGCGCAGTGATGAACGTGAACGTGGTCAATGTAAGGAACGTTTACAGCCGAACCGTGGTCGTGAACAACACACATGTGGCCTTCAACGGCCCCGGCGGCATCGAAGCGCGGCCGACTCCGCAAGAAGAAGCCTATGGACGCGAGTCGCACACTGCGGCGCTGGCAGCGCAAACGGAACATGAACGTGCCGCCAGCCAGAACCGGCAGTTGTTCGCCTCTCAGAACCACGGACGTCCAGAGATTGCGGCTACGGGCAGGCCAGGCGACTTTTCGGGGCGCAATGTGGTAAGAGCCAGCGCCGCTGGGGAGTCGTATCGCGAGCCCAAGATGTCGCCGCAGGAAGCGCGCGGGCCGTCCGGCAGCAATCGCGGGTTCACTGAGCCAGCCAGAAATGGCGGCAGCTCGAGCGAGCGTTCGGCAGCACGTCCCGAGAATCGTGACGCGGGAAACCGGGAGCAGATGTCGTCTCGGGATAACTCCAAGCCGAGCAAGCAGGAGAAGCAGGCTCAGAAGCGCGCGGATAAACAAGCGAAAACCGAACAGAAACGCAATGACCGCGAAGAGCGTCAGTAAAGAGGATCGCCGATAAATTGGCGATCTAAAATCGGCGGTCTAAAGCCAAGCAAAAAGAGCTCCCACCCTTCGCATTGGAATCGCGAAGGAGTGGGAGCTTTCTTTTCCATCAAAGCTCCGCTCTTTTTCCGCTCTCAAAAGAACTCCAGATGCTGAAATTGTGGCGGCGTTTGTTATGATGCTTCTGTCGTTTACTGACCACCTTGCCTAGCCAGAAGCAGCTGAAATGGTCGCAACTCCGCGTGGGGCTCACGGTCGTGATCGCGAGCGCCATCCTGATGGTCCTGATTTTCCTGATGAGCGGTACCGGCGGATGGTTTACCCGCAAGATCACACTGCGCTCCTACTTCGATAATGCCGGCGGCTTACGCGAGGGCGCGCCGGTGCGTCTAGCGGGCGTGGACATCGGCAACGTGAAAACCGTCCGGGTCGTGAGCGGCAAGCCGGCGACTCCGGTCGAAGTCACGATGAAAGTCAACACCGAGTACTCTTTCAATCTGCGCAAGGACTCCGTGACTTTGCTGAGTACGGCCGGCGTCCTCGGAGAGACCTACGTCGACATTGACAGTTCAACAGCGAAGGGTCCGTTGGCAACCAACGGAGACACGCTTCCGGCGCAAAACCAGCCCGATATCCAGGACGTGGTGCGCGCCAGCCAGGGCACGCTGCAGAACATGGACTCACTGCTGAAGCGGGTGGACCGGATCATGACGTTTATCGAAAGCGGCCAGGGCTCGATCGGCAAGGTCATTTACAGTCCAGCCTTATATGACCAGCTCAACGCGACGGTAGTCGAATTCAAGGGATTGGTGGACGACATCCAGAACGGCAAAGGTTCACTTGGCCCGCTGTTCACCAGCGATGAGGCGTACAAGAAAGCCATCGCTGCCATCGACAAGCTGAACGCGATGGTTGACGATTTACAGCAGGGGAAAGGCACGGCCGGTAAATTACTCAAAGATTCCGAGCTGTTTGATAATGCGAACAAGGCAATCGCCAACGTTCGCCAGTTGACCGATGACATCAATGCGGGCAAGGGCGCGATCGGCAAGATGACGCACGATCAGGAATTCGCCAACCGGCTACAGACACTGACGAACAACTTGGCGGAACTCTCCGAGCGTCTGCAAAAAGGCGAGGGCACGGCGGGGATGCTCTTCAAGGATCCAGCCCTTTACAACAACAGCAACCAGATGCTGGTGGAGACACGGGAACTCGTGAAGTCGATCCGCGAGAATCCCAAGAAATATCTGACGTTCCACGTCAAAGTATTCTGACAGCGCCACAAATCGCGTAGGGACGGATGCCCTCCTCCGTCCAGCTGAGCGAAGCTCGGCAGCGCTTCCAGGGAAGTTAGACCCGATTTTCGGTTGACCGTTTTCGGAGTCATTCGTCCAATACGATGGCTCGGTGTGTTCCGTGCCCAACCACCAGCAATCTAACATCTCGATTTCGAGGATCCCATGCGCAATTTCTTGAAAGTACTGACTGTCTTTATGATGCTTGTGCCTGTCCTACTTGCACAGGACAAGTCGGCCCAGAACAATTTCGACGCCGCGAAGCCGCCCGCCGATGTGCGTTTCTCCGCCGACCAGCTCGATAAGAGCATCGATCCATGCGACGATTTTTACGCGTACGCGTGCAGCAAGTGGCTGGCGCGGAACCCGATTCCCGCCGACCGCTCGTCCTGGGGCCGCTTCAACGAATTGCAGCAGCGCGGCGAATACATTGTGCGCGACATTCTGGAAAAGGCGTCGGTCGACCGGCCGGGCCGGGGCGCCAGCGAGCAGAAGATCGGCGATTACTATGCCAGCTGCATGGACGAAGGCGCCATCGAAAAGGCCGGCACGAAGCCGCTGGAGCACGACTTCCAGAGCATTGTGGCGATCAAGTCGAAACAGGAACTTCCGCAAGAGATCGTGCGGCTGCACCGCGAGGGCACCGATGTATTGTTTGACTTCGGTTCCGGATCGGACTTCAAGAACGCGAGCCAGATCATTGCCGAAGTCGATCAGGGCGGACTCGGCTTGCCGGATCGCGATTACTATTTCAAAGACGATGAAAAGTCGGTCGAACTGCGGAAGAAATACGTCGCGCATGTAGCGAAGATGTTTGTGCTGTTGGGCGACGATGAAGGTAAGGCTGCGGCGGAAGCCAAAGTCGTCATGGAGATTGAAACCGGCTTAGCCAAAGGCGCGCTGGACCAGACCACCCGCCGCGACCCGCAGAAGATCTATCACAAGCTCACCAATCAGGAGTTGGCCGCTTTGAGTCCAGCCTTCAACTGGAGCACGTATTTCCAAGGCATGGGCGCGCCCCGGTTCGATTCGCTCAACGTGGTTGTGCCGGAGTTCATCAAGAACATGCAGGAAGTAATCAACGCACACTCGCTGGACGATTGGAAGACGTACTTGCGCTGGCACACAGTGCATGCCAACGCGCCGGTGCTGCCGGCGGCGTTCGTCAACGAGAATTTCGATTTCTTCAACAAGACGCTGACGGGCGCCAAAGAGTTGCGTCCGCGCTGGAAGCGCTGCGTGGGGTATACGGACGATGACTTGGGCGAGTTGGTGGGCCAGATTTATGTTCAGCAGACCTTCGGCGCCGAAGGTAAAGAACGCACGCTGGCGATGGTCGGGGCACTCGAAAAGGCGCTCGGTGAAGACATCAAGAACGTGCCTTGGATGGGCCCGGACACGAAGGCGCAGGCGCTGGTGAAGTTGCAGGCCATCACCAACCGCATCGGCTACACCGATAAATGGCGAGACTACTCAGCGCTGCAGATCGTGCGCGGCGACGCTCTCGGCAATTCGCAACACGCCAATCGGAACAATCGTGAGCGGAAGTTGAATAAGATTGGCCAGGCGCTCGATAAGCGGGATTGGCCATATCCGCCGATGACAGTCAACGCGAGCTATAACCCGCTTGAGAACAACATCACGTTCCCCGCCGGAATTCTGCAGCCCCCGTTCTATGACAACCAGGCCGACGACGCAATGAACTTCGGCGGGATCGGCGCCGGAATCGGTCACGAACTCACGCACGGCTTTGACGACCAGGGCAGCCAGTTCGACGCTGACGGCAATCTCCGCGACTGGTGGACGGCGAACGACAAGAAGCAATTCGAAGAGCGCACCGCCTGCATCAAGGACCAATACGCGAACTTCGTCGCGGTCGACGACCTGAAGCTCAACGGCAAGCTCACCCTGGGTGAGAACACGGCCGACAATGGCGGCCTGCGCATCGCCTACATGGCGCTGCTGGCCACGTTTGCGGGTAAGGAACCGGCACCGATCGACGGTCTCTCAGCCGAGCAGCGCTTTTTTCTGGGATTTGCCAACGTGTGGTGCCAGAACCGCACCGATGCCATATCGCGCATGCTAGTCACCATCGATCCGCACTCGCCGGGAAAGTATCGGGTGAACGGAACCGTGTCAAACATGCCGGAGTTCCGCGAAGTGTATCACTGTGCGGCGACCGCGCCGATGGTGAATCAGAACGCTTGCAGGGTGTGGTAGGGAAAGGCGGTCGTTGGTCGCTAGTCGTTGGCAAGCGCTCCGTCGTTCGCTTTTCGCTGTTCGCAAATGCAGATCCCTCGCTTCGCTCGGGATGACAATCCCAAATAGGGGTTGCGAACAGCGAACGACGGCCTACCCCGCCGCCACATCCGCCTGCTCGTGCGCGTGATAACTCGACCGCACCAGCGGCCCCGACTCGACATGCTTGAACCCAAACTTCAGAGCTTCTTCCTTAAGCGACACAAACTCTGCAGGTGTGTAGTAGCGTGTCATCGGCAGATGATCTTTTGATGGACGCAGATACTGTCCAATCGTCAGAATATCCACGCCGCGCTCGCCCAGGTCGCGGAAGACTTCGATCAACTCATCAGTCTCTTCGCCGATGCCAACCATCACGCCGCTCTTGGTGACCGTTGCCGGGTCCCACTTCTTGGCATTCGCCAAGAGATCAAGCGTCCGCTGGTAGCGCGCACCGGAGCGCACCGCGCGGTACAGTCGCGGGACGGTTTCGGTATTGTGGTTGAGCACGTTGGGCTTCGCTTCGAGCACGATGCGCAGCGGTTCCTCCAGCCCCTGAAAGTCGGGAATCAGCACCTCGACCCGGCACTCCGGCACCAGCTCACGAATCTGCCGGATGGTTTCGGCAAAAATCCTTGCGCCGCCGACGTTATCGTCGTCACGATTCACGCTGGTCACCACCGCATGACGCAGCCCAAGCGTAACCACGGCTTCGGCCACGCGCCGCGGCTCGTCCCAGTCAATCGCCTCCGGACGCCCCTTAGGCACCGCGCAAAACCCGCACCGCCGCGTGCAGATGTCGCCCAGCAGCATGAAGGTCGCGGTGTGATGGTCCCAGCATTCTCCAATATTCGGACACTGCGCCGACTCGCATACCGTATGCAGACCAAGCCCGCGCGCCAGCTTCTTCAAGTTGTGAAAATTGTCGCCCACCGGAGCCCGCGCCTTGAGCCAGGAAGGCTTCGGACTGCGGACCCTGGGGCCAAGGTCAATCTGGATGAGCTGGGAAGAAGCGGACATGACGAAACTTGATTTTATCAGTTCGCCAGAAAGGAAGAAGCGGACCGGCGGCGTGAAGCCACCGGCCCGCGATTTGTACTGACGTTTCCGTTACTGATGGAAATCAGTCAGCCCCGGGTTGCAGCCATTACCGCCCGATCCCCCCGAGCAATTGCCTGATCCCACGTTCATGATCACGCCCTGCGTGGTGGAGATCATGTAGAGATACACCCCCACTTGGCCGCCCTCGCTTATGTCAAATTTTCCGTTAAGCCCATCGGGGTCGAGGGCGTAGGTTAAGTCCGACGGGAGGGATTGGCTCGCAGCCTCCGAACACCCGCTTCCACAATTGCTGACTTGGTACTGAGTTCCGGTAAGAGTGCCGGTCCCAGAGGCGTCTACCTGGAGGACGCCCGCCTTCACGTTCGGGTTAACCGGCTGTTCACTTCCACCCAAATAGTCTCCGCTAAAGGACGACTCCGAGAAGGTGATCGCCTCCTGCGGTGTCAACACGCCAAAGGACACCTTGCCGTTGGTGTTAAGGAGCAAGGCCTGGTTCTTGGCCATCAGATAGAGGACCGGGCTGTTCCCGCCACCACTACTGGCCAGGGTCGTACGTCCGTTCGACGCTACGCTAAAGGTCCCCGTATCACTCTGCGTCTTCATCGTGCCGCCATCGTTCTGGTCGCCGCTCAGGCTGTACGTCGCGCTGGTGCCGGTTGTAGTGATGAGCCCGGCCGTTGCAATGGGCGTGGCAGGTGAGTTACCAGTATCGAGACCTTGCGCTTCGAGCACGCTGACGCCGTCGAGAGACGCGTTGGTGAATGTGCCGCTTTGCTGGAGAATCTGGCCCGTAAACAGTGAGCCACCTGGGCCGCTGATCGGGTCGGTTTGGACCAGCAGCAGTTGAGTAGCGTTGACCACATAGTAGGCAAAGTTCAGTGTGCCGACGCCCGTAACGTCAATGCCGACTGTGCCGCGCCCGGTCGTCGAATTGACTGTGCTGACGTCGTTCGAGCTGAAGGTTATCGGGCTGCCGATGCCGTTCCCGCCGTTGATGGTGCCATTGTCGTTAGCGTCCAATTGTCCGTTCGTGAAGTCGGCTGTGCCGTTGGCAGTAAATGCGCCGGCCACTCCAAATCGGTTGCCACCCTGGTCTACGCCGATAAGTCCGAGCGCATAGGGCCCCGTGATTTTGGAAAGTGAGAACGCGCTGGGGGTCTGTTTGAGCAGCACACCGGATCCCTGGAAACCCTGGCCTGTCTGGTAGATGATGATGTTGCCATTGCCGCCAGATTGCAAAGCAAAGGCCAGCGTTAAGGGGCCTGCTGAGGAATTGATGGTCATCAATCCCTGATCGTTGGAGGCCACACAGTAGGTGCTGCTGTTGATGGTCACCTCGGAATAGCCGTCTACCGGGTCGTTAAAATCCGCGATCCCCGACGTAATGCTGCCGGAACCGTTGGCCACGAAGCTGCCCGCAAGCCCGGTGAACACCTCGCCCTGGCTGCTGTCGGACCAGCCCTGGATCAACATGGCGTAGTCGCCTGAGAGTTTGCTGTTGTTCGTACAGCCCGTAACCGCGAGGGTGAGCGCCTGTTGCACTGATGTCCCTTCATTATCGGTGACTTGAACCGTGAAGCTGGCGGTTCCGGTCGCGCTCGGCGTTCCGGAGATCTCCGCCTCCGATTGGTTGTTCTGAGGGCTGCTCGTAAAGGTAAGCCCCACGGCGGTAAGACTGCTGCCGCCGCTGACGATGCTCCAAGTGTAGGGTTGCACCCCGCCGTTGGCCTGTATGTAGGTATTGTAGGCCCAGCCATCGAGGGCGCCCGGCAGCGACGTCGTTTGGATCGAAAGCGGCTGTGCGGGAGTGACGGTGATTGTGTAGGTATCCGGACCGGCGGTGTTGCTCATGCTGTCCATCACCGTAACGTTGGATATCGTTACCACCTGGGCCGCGGAGGGTGTTCCGCCAACCGACAACGTGCTGCCGCCGTTGCTGGAAACCCATATGCCGTCCGCAATCGCATACTGCGATCCGTCGTTGGGAACCTGGCTACCATTCACGAAGAAGGTATAGCCCGGCGTTCCGCCTGAGGCATTGATCCCACCAGAGTAGCTTTGGCCGATCGTTCCGGGCGACAGAGCGCCGGATGCCTGGAGCGTCAGGGGCGTTGATGTTGTTTCGAAGTTCACCTGCACCTGCGCCGAGTTGCCGTTAACGTCCGTGGCCTGGATCTGCCAGGAGTAGTTCGTGAGGCCGTTCAGGCTGGACATGTCGGGCAGGTCGCCGGAGCCCGTCGGATCGACGTTCCACGTTATGGACGTGATGGTATAAGGGAAGCCGTTCGAGTTGGAGTTGTTGCTGGGTATCTGCCAGATCGTCCCGTTCTGATTGCAACACAACCAGAACTGATAAACGTAGTTGCTGGCGCCAGCGGGATCGGTCCAGCTGAAGTTGGGCGTCACGCTGACGCCGCTCCCCTGAGGTACAAGGTTGGTAACAAAAGCGTCGTTCAGCACGGCGGTGACCGACGGTGTCAGGTTCTCCGAGGTGCCGTCGCTGTAGGTTACGTTCAGAGTATAGGTATCGCCCACCTGCGGCGTGAAGCCGTTGGTGCTGGTCCAGAATTGGAACCGGTCGCCTTTGCTGTTGCCAAAGGCGTTATTGGCAATATCCGCGGGGATGACCACTCCCGGATTGGATTCAGTTGTAATTTCGACGGCCACCGGCAGTTTGAACTGACCGTCGACCTCGAAGCCGATGCTGTAATTGATGGGATTGTTGCCGCCGTTAATCTGTTCCTGCACCTGGGTCCTGATGGAGGCAATGCTGTTGGCATTGGGCAAGGTCAGGTCTTCGTTGGTCAGGGGGCCGTTGATGACTAGCGAGGCGTTGTTGTTGTTATTAACATTGGAGACTTCTCCAGGACCACCGACGAGGCCTGCGTTCTTCTGGTCGAGGATCCCGAAGAAGAAGTAATTGGAGCCGTTGGGAACGTCGACCGAGTACGATGCCGGGCTCTTTGGCGGGTTCGACTTGCTTCCCACCTGCTCGGCATAGATGTTGTTCGTGTTCTGGTCGTAGAAGCCCACATACAAAGGCCCTGTGGCCGTCTGGCTGAACGTGACCGTGCCCGAGACGCTATTGCCGCTGCTGGGCGCGTTGATGGTGATGGCACTGGGCGACTCTACCCAGCTGCTGGTCGAACTGCCCGCCGCGCCTTGGGCGCGGAAGTAGTAGGCAGTGCCATTCGTGAGTCCGGTTACGATCCACGGGTTGTTATTACCCACTGCCGGGAAGGTCATGCTTCCGGGGGTGCCGCTGAATGACGAACTGGTGCTCCATTCGAGGGTGTAGGAGGCAGGCATCTCGACGCCGTTGTTGTTCGTGATTGTGTGGAAGGTAACGAAGGCGCCTCCGCCGAACGCGCTAGCACTCTGCCAGGCGGGACCTGAACTGAGCGTCACCGCTCCCGGATCGCTCAGCGCGATGCCAACGCCGCTCACGTCCGCATTGACAACGTTGATGTTGGAGACGCTGCCCGTGGGGTTGGAGGCGTTCTCGGCGCCGTAGCCGATGTTGTCCATAAAGGCCTGCAAGGTGTAGGTGCCGGGCTGCACGCCGTGGATGGTGAAGGCTCCTCCCTGGGTGAGCACGGTTTCAGAGATGCTGGTGCCCAGGTTGTTGTTGCAGCCGCCGCAGTTGTTGCTATTCAGCTGCAGATAGACGAACCCCGTCTTCGAGCCGCCGTAACTCACCGTGCCGGAGACTGTGTAGCCCTGGGGCTGGGTGCCGATGACGATGGTGAACGGTTGGCTGGCGGTGTCGTTTTGGCTGTCGGTGACCTGAACCGTGAAGGGATAGCTTCCCGTCGTGGTCGGCGTTCCCGAGATGTTCAGGCTGTTGTTATTGTTATTCGGGGAGAGCCCCGGCGGCAGGCTGCCGCTGCTGATGTTCCAGGAGTAGGGCTGTAACCCTCCGCTGGCGTCCACTGTGGCGTTGTATTGCGCACCCACGCTGCCGTTTGGTATCGACGTCGTGGTGATGGTGAGCGCGGCATTGATGGTAATGCTGAACACTGCCGTCGCCGTATTCGCGGGGCTGCTGGAATCGGTGACCTTGACAGTGAAGTTGGGAGAGGTCCCGGTTACGTTAGGAGTGCCCGTGATCGCACCCGTAGAGGCGTTCAGCGTCGCCCACGCCGGCAGGCTGCCGCTAGAGATGCTCCAGGTGTAGGGCTGCACCCCGCCGGTGGCTGTCAGCACCGCGTTCTGGTAGGGCGTATTGATCACGCCCTGCGGCAGTCCAGTCGTAGTGATCGTGAGCGGTGCGCTGTTGTTGACGGTGATGCTGAGGTTCGCGGACGCAGTTTGCGCCGTGGGCGTCTCCGAGTCCGTCACTTTCACCGTGAAGCCAAACGTTCCCGTTGCGGTCGGAGTGCCAGAGAGCACCCCGGTGCTGGGATTAATGGAGAGCCATGCCGGATTGCCGCTGAGGCTCCAGGTGTAGGGTGTGACACCGCCGGTGGCGTTCACCGTGGCAGTGTAGGAATTGTTGACTACGCCAGTGGGCAGACTTGTTGTGGTGATGGTTAGCGTCGGAGCGGTGATGGTGATGCTCAGAATCGCGCTCGCCGTTTTCTTGGTTGGCGATTCGGAATCGGTCACCGTGACTGTGAAGGTATCGGTGCCCGTGACGTTTCCACTCGGATTGCCGGAAATCACGCCCGTGCTCGGGTTCAAATTC
>Ga0181523_10001371_pt1 | contig 25909 bp, 22 predicted proteins | sample PEATcosm2014_Bin_43_FD_119752 | JGI IMG/M metagenome (GOLD analysis project Ga0181523, IMG submission 119752) | Peatland microbial communities from MTU Mesocosm Facility, Houghton, MI, USA - PEATcosm2014_Bin05_30_metaG | ecosystem: Environmental > Terrestrial > Soil > Wetlands > Peat | place... | reverse complement strand
TCAGTCAACCGACAACACCGGTTCTGCCGGCTACCACTTAGTCGAACGGAGACAAGAAAACCGGCGACGTCATGCTCGCAGATGAAAAGGCGTTCCGTTGAGGGACTTTTTCAACACCCACGCCTGCTAACATCAATAACGAATATTGTCCCAAAACGGCTAAGGAGGATTGATGGTGCGTAGCAGATACGTTCAGGTAGCATTTGCACTTCTAGCCTGTCTGCTTGTTTCGGCGTGTGGCAACCCCTCGAACATGGCCGCTGCGAAACGGAACTCGGACACATCATGGGCACCCAAATGGGATACGGGGCCAGATAAAAGTAGAAAGGAAAAATCTGTACTCAGGCCCACGGTTTCCTTTGCTGATCTAGGTTTTCGTGGAAGGCCGGTGCCTCAGAACGAGACCGAAAAGAAACAGGCAGTCAAGATTCAGGAAAGTTTTGTCGAGTCCTTCCGAAAGGAGCCCCAGTGTTTCGGCATAACTTTGAGGCTTAAGAACGCTGAAGAGGCTGATTTCCGGTTGCAGGTTTTCGAAGGTATCGATGGACGGACGGGCCGGTGGCAGTGGATTTTATATCGGATGGACACGCTCGGAGAGAAAGCTCACGGCGAGGGTACTGGCGAGGGTCCGAATGCGATAGTGAAATCGGTGTGCTCTACGATACGTGACGACGCTTTCTCTCAAGGTGGAAGCGTTGAGGAATAATTACGCCCGCTCAGCAACTCCAAGCTGTCGGCGGAAAGACTGGAGTCGAATCGTTGCTGGCGTAATATCGCGATTTCGCTCATTGACCGACGGTCAAAACGTGTAGTCGCCAGGTTTCGTCAAATGTGGTTGTCGGTTTAGAGTAAAATCTTGGCGTGGAGTGGTTTATCTCTATTGTCGCTGGTGTCGCAGTTTGCTTTGCCTGGGCGGCAATTTGGAACGTTATCGTGCTTCATGCGTTCGGTATTGCAGTTTTGAGGCGACAGGCCGAGGATCGCGCTAGTAGGCGAGAACACATGAAACAAATGGGCAAGCTGCGGTACATCTTGATCTTCGGAGTGCTTGGTTCTGGAATTGCGTTTGGATTGGGCTTAACTACTGCCGATTTCTTAGATCATCTGTGGCATGGATGGGGCTTCGGGATCGCGAAACTCGTGTTCGTATCGGTGCTCTTCGGCTGGTTCAACGGTGCAAGGACGTGGAGCGAAGGCTTTCCAGTTCCGTTCCCCCCCAATTATCCTCCCGCGAAATGAAAGCTCGTTGCTGATGTTAAATCGCGATTATACGCATTGACCCCCTTGAGTCCAGAACCTTCTTACACCTCCGACTCCGCGACGAGCGTTATTGTCCGCGTTCACTCGAAGTCAACGGGATCCATTAAAAGCACGCACTATTTCTGCTTCTGTGGCGGAGTCGGCGGCGACGTCTCGCTCGAGGGAGGCACAAGGTTCTTGATCCGCATGTAGGTCACAAGGTTCCCGTAGTGTTCCATGTTGTGTACATTGTTGAAATTCAGCACGCCGAGCTTCGGCGTATCGGTTCCGAATAGCTTCACGATTTGACTTCCGGACGCGTCTGTCATTCCGTCGTAAGCTTTGTCGCAATAGGCGAAGGCGGTCTTGAGAGCGACGATCAGATCCGCCTTGGAAGCCTTCGTCTGTTCGATCTTCGGCTCAGGATTCTTCTCGTCGAGCACTTTGGAACAAAACAGGTATTGAGCATCGGCCACGTGTCCAAGGATCTGGCCGTAGCTGCGGACCGCCTCGGTGGGCCTGAAGCTGTAATTCTCCTCGGGCATTTTTTCGGCGGAGCGGAGCAGAATGTCCTTCTGGAATCCGTAGACGCGCTTAGTGAATGCGCTGAGCGGATTCTCCTGCGACCAGGCGGCCACGGACGCAAGCAGGCAGATGCAGATCAGAAGCTTTCGCATGGATTGTTCCTCCGCGACAACGATACACGACTCGGACAGAAAAGCGCTCCCGTGCGACATCTTCTTGAAGATTACATGTCCACACCCACGCCTGAATCTCCGCCCGTGCTTACACCCCTTTACCGGCCGGGATCCAGATCTCTCATCACCACCCGAAGCACTTGCCCGGCTAGTCGCGCATCACGCTCGGAGACTGTCGCCTTCGAGCCGCCGTCACCATCGGCATCGCTGTGATCCCGATACGTCCGCGCGACGGCTGGCAGTCGGGCGCACCCGTTACGAATGAGTCCCGCCTTCTCCGCGACGGCGAGCCGCGTGTTGAAAGACCAATCGCCAATCTTGCCTGCAGACGCGCCCGCGGCCGCCAGCGCGCTCAGTCCCTTATGTTCGAGCGCGTCGGTCACGACGGTCTCCAGGATTCCGCAAGTAGTGCGCAGCGCCAAGTCATAGTGCCCCTGCTCGAACGCGCGCCGGCTATCGATGTATGCTTGCTCGACGATGGGACGGAGCTCGGGGTTGTGAACGAAGTCGAAGCGGCGAGGCGGAGGCGCGTCCTGGGATGCGGATAATGATGCGGGCGAGGCTCCAGAAACGCTCGTGCCATCGCTCATTCCGGAGAGAGTGGCAACCGCTTGCTCGAGAACGTCGATTAGTCGCGTGACGATCTCGGCCGGTGACGCTCCTTCGACGGCACGGCCAGCCGCTGATCGCATCAGGAACGCTTCGCTAAACGACCGTGCCAGCCAATGGGCCTTACTGCCCCCGGACAATTGATTGATCGTGACTCCACAGTCTTCCTGCCAGGCGCGAGTGGCCGCGATCGCCGAGCTGTTCGAGGGATCGGCCGCCAACGCGTCGCGCAGCCCGCGCCCGCGACGGATCAGACCGTCCAAGTGGGACAGGTAAGTCCCGATCTGCGTCCGCAAGCTCTCATCTATTATCGGCATCGGCCGCGTCTCCCATTACCAGCCCCTTTTTCTCAAGCCAGCCGCCTAGGCCGGCAGCGTCTGGTTCCGCGTTTCCACGGCGAATGGGATCAGAAGCAGCCCGAGCGCAAAGGCGATAGAAGTCATCGCCACCGGAGTTCCGAGCGATCCGAAATGCCGGACGCCCGCTCCCACCAGAAAGGTGATTCCAGCGCCGCCAAATCGCGCGAACGAAGTGGAGAAAGCAAAAGCGCTGGCGCGGCATTCCGTGGGATATTGCTCGGGCAGCCAGAGAGTGTAGACGGCGAAGTTGGCTCCGCCCAAGCCCAGAAAGAACAGACAAACGAAAAACCAGGGCAGAGCGGTCGCTCCAAGATAGAAGACTTTGCCGAACGTGAGCGCAATAAACACCATCATGAGAGTAAAGAAAACCGCGAGCGCACCGCGCCGTCCCACGCGTTCGGCGAGCCACGGCATCGCCAGGCAGCCGAGAATGGTAGCGAACGAGACCAGCATAATTCCCCAGGAGGCCAGTTGCGCAGCTTGCGGAACGCTGCGGCCACCCGCTTCGGCGATTGAGGTAATCGCCGCCGGAACGTAAACGGTTCCAGCCCACAGGCCACAGATGGAAGCCAGCATGAGTAGGGAATTCAGAATAGTGCGGCGGCGCCAGACGGCCGAAAACAGCGTCGCCAGCGGACGCCAAACGGCCCAGGTCCGGACAATACTTTCTTTTCTGGTCCAGGCGGCAGGTTCCGTGACTCCGTGCCGCACCCACGCCAGAAGCAGCGCCGGCAGCCCTCCGACGATAAACATGGCGCGCCAGCCAAAGCGGCTGCCGATGCCGTAGTTGGCCAGCGCGGCGAGAAATATTCCGACGTAATATCCGGTATGCATCAGGCCCGCGCCCACGCGTCGCCGATTCTCCGGCCACGCTTCCGCAACAAACGTTCCGCCCATGGCCCATTCTCCGCCAATGCCCACGCCGGCCAGCAGGCGAAGGACGGCAAGTTGCCACACGCCGGTGACGAACGCGCTCAGAAAAGTGAATGCCGAATACCACAGGATGGTGAGCATCAGGGTGCGCACGCGCCCAAATTTGTCTCCGATCGGCCCCCAAAGGAACGCCAGCCCCCAGCCCATCAGAAACAGGGCGAACAGCAAACCCCCATACAATCCGACGTTGCCCTTGGTGGCGGCAATGCCGGAGCGCGGAAGCAGTTCGCGCAGTGAGGGTACGAGGACGAGCGCATAAACAAACGAGTCCATGCCGTCCAGCGTCCACCCACCCCAAGATGCCCAGAAACCGCGTATCTGATTTCGGGTGAGACCTGAAGATGCGACTGCGGCAGGATGATCAGTTTCCTTCGTGACAGGAGGGACCATGACAGTGGGACACTATATCAAAAAGCGTCCTCTGGCATTGAAAAGCGCTGGCGCGCCCCCTCGAATCTTTTCTGAGCAGCTATCGCTTAGCCGCCAGCAGACGCTCTTCCAGAGCCTTCAGTTCAAGGTTCAGTCCCTCCGGAAGATGGATGCCAAACTGGGCGAAGTGCTCCTTGATCAACGGCACCTCCGCCAGCCAGCCGTCAATGTCGACGCTGAGCAGCTCTTCCACATGAGCGCCTTTGATGTCGAGCCCCGTCGTGTCGAGATCGGCCACCTCGGGAATGCGTCCGATCGGAGTGTCGTTGGCATGCACCTTACCGTCGCAGCGCTCAAAGATCCATTTCAGCACCCGGCTGTTTTCGCCAAAGCCGGGCCACAGGAATTTGCCATTCTCGTCGTGGCGAAACCAGTTGACGTAGAAAATCTTGGGCAGCTTCGATGCGTTGGGGAGCTCTCCCATCTTGAGCCAGTAGGCGAAGTAGTCGCCCATGTTGTAGCCACAGAACGGGAGCATCGCCATGGGATCGCGGCGCAGCCGGCCAACCCGGCCGGTGATCGCGGCGGTCGTCTCGCTGCTGACGGTTGCGCCCAGGAAAGTGCCGTGCCGCCAATTGAAGGCTTCAGTGACCAGCGGAACAATCCCCGCGCGCCGTCCGCCAAAGAGGATGGCATCGATCGGCACGCCATGCGGGTCCTCCCACTCGGGGGCGACGACTGGGCATTGACTCGCGGGAGCCGTGAACCGCGCATTCGGATGCGCCGCAGTCCGGCCAGAGGCTGGCGTCCATGGCCGCCGCAGCCAGTCCACCAACGCGGACGGCTTCTGCTCCGTCATCCCCTCCCACCACACGTCGCCGTCGAGCGTCATCGCACAATTCGTGAAGACGGCGTTCTTGGTCACGCTGAGCAGGGCATTGGCGTTCGACTTCATGCTTGTGCCCGGGGCCACGCCGAAGAAGCCGTACTCCGGATTGATGGCGTAAAGCCGGCCATCCGCGCCGGCTTTCATCCAGGCGATGTCGTCGCCGATGGCCTCCACCTTCCAACCTGGAATGGTCGGGATCATCATCGACAAGTTGGTCTTGCCGCAAGCCGAAGGAAAAGCGCCGGCCATGTATTTCGCCCGCCCCGACGGATTGATCAGCTTCAGAATCAACATGTGCTCGGCCATCCAACCTTCGTGGCGCGCCTGCACCGACGCGATGCGCAGCGCGTGGCATTTCTTCGCCAGCAACGCGTTGCCGCCGTAACCAGAACCATACGACCAGATCTCACGCGTCTCCGGAAAATGGCAGATGTACTTGTTCTCCGCATTGCAGCGCCACGTCTTGTCCGGCTGATTAGGACCGAGCGGGAAACCGACCGAGTGCAGTCCGCGCACAAACTCGCCATCCTCGCCGAGAGCCTCAAGCACGTGGCTTCCCACGCGCGACATGATGTGCATGCTGACGACCACGTACGCCGAATCGGTGATCTCCACTCCGATCCGCGCAATGGGCGATCCGATCGGACCCAGGCTGTAAGGGATCACGTACAGGGTGCGGCCCACCATCGAGCCCGCAAACAATCCCGCCAGCTTCTGCTTCATCTTCGCGGGATCTTCCCAATTGTTGGTCGGGCCTGCTTCTTCCCGGGTTCGCGAGCAGATAAAAGTCTGATCCTCAACCCGGGCCACATCCGCCGGGTCTGACCGGACGAGCACGCTATTCGGCCGCTTCGCCGAGTCCAGCGGGATGGCAGTGCCCGTGAGGATCAGCAGCCGCACCATCGCCTGATGCTCCTCGGGCGAGCCATCGCACCAGCGAACGCGATCGGGTTTGCACATCTGGGCGACTTCTTCAACCCAGCGCTCCAGCTTCGGATGCCTATGATTGCGGCCTGCCGTCTCGACTTCTACCGTGGTACTCGCCATGCTATATGGTTCTCCCTATAAAGAAACTGCGGATTGTAATAGCCTCGCTGAACGTGGCTGACGCGCGCAGAAAGCGCCGGCGGCGAGTTGATCCTAGGCTGCGGCCACGGCGCGAGTGTTGGAGCGCCGCAACAAATCCACGCTGGTCTGTCTCTCGCCGGTTGGAGTCGCCCTAGGTGGTTCTCTCCGGCAGATACAATCCTGATATTTTCTCTTACTTGGAAGGATTATTCCAGCTAATGATTCCGCCGATGACACCTCTTAGATCGAATCCGTCACTTCCCAACCCAGTCTCACGTTGATCGCCCCACGTCGACGCGTCACATTCGCTTGTGACTTGTGTCCCTCTGATGCGTGACCAATGCACTTGTAACATCTTCGGCCCGGGTTTGAAATTGGTCAGTCATCAGACCAATGACCATGGTCGAAACTGAAGCACCAGCGAAAGTCGGGTTCGAAGCGATCTCCAGAAACAAAGTCTACCAGGAGGTCGCCAAGCAACTGGAGCGGCGTATTACAGAACAGCTCAAGCCCGGCGACCTGCTTCCCCCAGAACGCGAACTGGTGCAAATGCTCGGGGTGAGCCGCGGCTCGGTGCGCGATGCCATCCGCAGCCTGGAACTGATGGGCTTGCTCGAACCACGCCAGGGTGTCGGCACGGTGGTTTGCCGTCCTGGCGCCAACGCTGCCAATCCCCTAGCGAACGCGCTTCTCGACAAGCGCAAGATGGTTGCGGAACTGCTCGATGTGCGCAAGATGATCGAGCCGCCCTTGGCCGCGCGCGCCGCCCTGCACCGTTCTTCCGATGAAATTTCCGACATGGAAGACATTCTTGCGCGGCAGGAAGCCAAGGTGCGCGGGGGCGAAGTCGGAATCGAAGAGGATTCTGAGTTTCACTACGGCATCGCCTTGGCGTCCGGCAACAGCGTGGTCTTGAAAGTGGTGGACGTCCTCATGGATTTGTTGCGCGAAACCAGGGAGCGCTCGTTGCAGGTGGAGGGACGGCAAGAAAAGTCGCTCGCCGGCCACCGCCGAATTCTTTCCGCTCTGAAGCAGGGCGACGCCGCAGCCGCCGAGGCTGCCATGCGCCGGCACCTGCAGGAAGTTGAAAACATCGTACTGAAAAAGCTCTAAAAGAAATGGAGGTTGCAAAATGGGCCAGCTATTCGCGGTCGAAGTTATCTACCGAGGGGTCTTTCAAAAGACTCTGGCCAAGAACATAACGCGTGACATTGTTTTGGCTGCGCACAACGAAGGTAAACTGGGCATCTCCTTTGGTCGTTATGGAGACGCTCCGGAACGGAACGGCATCCCCGCCAAGAGTTTCGCGATCGTCGCCAACGACGAACAGACGCTCGAAGCCGGGATGGCGCAATACGAACCCAAGCAAGTCGACGTGACTGTGGTCCTCGATGACACGCTCTGTAAGGGCGTGGAGTCGTGGGCATGGTACGGCCTGCATCCCGTGCATAAGGCTCTCAAGCCGGGTCACACTCTCATCGTCGTTTCTATGGAAGACGCACCCACCCTGCTGAAGAACATTCACCGCCGGGAACAGCCTTACAAGCTCGGAATCCTGAAAGGCGAGGCCAGCTTTTCGGGCATGTGGGTTTACAAAGACGACCACACTGACGTCCGCGTCCTCGGCGCCATCGCCAAGGCACTGCCGGAAGTGTTCGGCTTCAAGTCCGTGGAGAAATTCATCAACGAAAAGCTGAAGAGCCCCGCGAAAGTGGCTTCCGCTCGCACCGACTTCGACCGTTTCACCACGGTCGATGTAAAAGCGGGCCAGGGCAATCCCGAAGAGCTGTTCAAGTTCACGCTGCCGGCCTGGGACCACATGCGGCTCGGCGCGTCCGTCAAAGGTCAGCCCCAGGGCGGACCCTACAAGGATCCGACGACCAAGGAGGTCGGCGGCTTCCGGCCCGTCCGCAACGAGTTGTTCAAGAAGTACTCGACGCGCACCGAACGGCCGGTCGTGAACTTCTCCACTTGCACCAAGTGCACCCTGTGCTGGCTCAACTGCCCGGACGCGTCTTTCGATGTCACCCCGGAAGGAACCTATGACGCCAACCTCGAGGCCTGCTGCGGTTGCGGAGTTTGCGAGGATGTTTGCCCAGTGAAGGATTGCGTCACCATGGTAAGCGAGTCCGAATTCCAGGGGAACGACAGCCAGTATGCGGCCTTCAAGAAAGACAAGGACGCTTACTTGAAATGGCTGGAAACCACCATCCAGACGGCCCCATCTCGCAAAGAGCGGTCCAATGGATTCCGTTATCGCGGTCAGTATCAAGAACAGATTCCCGCAGCCCTGGAAATCGCTAAGAAAGGCTAGTGGTCCGGCGGCAAGCCTCAAGACAAGGAGATTTGAGATGGCGACACTAACAATAGATGTTGAGGAAAAGAAAAAAATCGAGCAGGAAGCTCTGATCACCGGCGCCGAAGCCATTGCGATTGCCTGCAAGTTGGCCAACGTCGACGTGGTCACGGCTTACCCGATCCGGCCTTACGATACGGTGATGCAGTACATCAGCCAGCTGGTAGCAGACGGCGAAATGGACTGCGAATACATCGTGGCGGAAGGCGAGCATTCACAATTTGAAATCGTAAAGCACGCGTCAGTTTGCGGTGCGCGCGTGTTCTGCGGTTCGAGCGGTGTGGGCTGGATGTATGCCATGGAAGCGCTGACCGTCAGTCCGGCTCTGCGCGTCCCCATGGTGTGTATGGTGGGCAACCGGGCGCTTGACGATCCCGGCGCCTTTGGCGTGGAACACAACGATGCGCTCGCAGTCCGCGACCTGGGCTGGATGTTGACCTGGGTTGACAGCGCGCAAGAAGCACTGGATACGGCCCTGATCGCCTATCGCGTGGCGGAAGACCGCCGCATATTCGTGCCTTTGGCCATCAGTTGCGACGGCGCATTTCTCACTCACTCGCAAGCCTTGGTTCAGATCCCAACGGCGCAGCAGGTCAAGAAGTTCCTGCCTCCTTACAACCGCGGCGACCTGCTCCTCCATCCCGACAACGTTATTTCGGTGGCCCCACAGGTCAACGAGGATTGGGTGACCGAGATTCGACGCCAGAACTACAAAGTCACCGAGGTTGCCTGCGATGTGATTCGCGAAGTCTATGCCGACTTCGAGAAGACCTTCGGACGCAAGTACGGCAATCCGTTCTTCGAAGAGTACATGACCGAAGACGCGGACGTCGTGCTGCTGGGCATGGGAACCCTCTCGACGCCGGTTCGGGTCGCAATCCGCAAGATGCGCGAGGCAGGCAAGAAAGTTGGCTTCGTTCGCCTGCGCTGGTTCCGGCCGTTTGCCGGTCCAGAGATTGCCAAGTGCCTGTCGCGTTTCAAGGCCATTGGCGTAATCGATCGCGACTTCTCGTTCGGTTCGCCGGACCTGAGTGGCGTGGTGGCAACCGAAGTTCGCTCGGCCATGTATAGCAGCAGCCCGACCAGACCGCCGGTAATTGGCTTCATTGGCGGGCTCGGTGGCCGCGAAGTGACCGTGCCGGACGTGGAGACGACGACCGATATCGTATTCCAGGCCGCCAAAGGTAAAGTGCAACCCCTGACGCAATGGATCGGGCTGCGGGGATAACGCGTTTCAACGCGTATCCAAAGCCGGAAAGGATAATAACCATGAGCACATTTGTAGACGAAAAACCGACGCAAAACCTGGAAGCCTTCAAAGGAGTCAAGAAGGTTCCACACGAGGAGTACTACACCTCCGGTCACCGCACCTGCCAGGGCTGCGAGTCTGCGCAAATCATGAAATTGATGGCGAAGGCTGCAGGTCCCAGAACGATTGTCCTGGGCAGCACCGGCTGTATGTACGTGGCTAACACCTCTTACTATTCAACCCCGTGGGGCGTGCCGTGGATGCACACGCAACTGGGCAGTTCGGGCTCGAGCGCGCTGGGAGCGGCCGCGGCACTCCGCGTCCAGATGCGCAAGGGCGTTATGAAGGATGAACCCATCAACGTCATCGCCTTCTGCGGCGACGGCGGCGGCGCGGACATGGGCCTGGGAGCGATCTCGGCCACCATGTGCCATCCCGATTACAACCTGCTGATCCTGATGTACGACAACGAGTCGTATGCCAATACGGACGTCCAGATTTCCGGGACCTCGCCGTATGGCGTCAACACTTCGTTCAGCACGCCAGGAAAAGTGAAGCGCATCATGAATCATCGCTGGAAGAAGAACATGGCGCCGTTGATGATGGTGGGGCATCCCACGGTCAAGTATGTATCGACCATCTCGACGTCCTATCCTTTGCAGGCGATGAACTGCGTTCGCAAGGCGCTGTCGGCCGGCGGCCCCACGTTCATTCACTGCCTCAACCCGTGTCCGAAGGGCTGGGACTTCGATCCCATTCTTTCTTTCGAGTTGGGCGAACTGGCCGTGAACACGGGCATTTTCCCTCTGTACGAGGTCGAAAATGGCAAGCTGAAGATGTACGGCAAGAGCAAGGATATTGCGAATGGCAGATTCAAACGCCTGCCGGTTCGCGATTACCTGCTCAAGCAGGGAAGGTTCGCGCACTTCATCGAGGAAGATATCGATTACTTCCAGAGCAAGATCGATGAGATGTGGGACAAGTGGCTGGTGCCGGGAATCATTCCGCTCCAGAAAGAAATCGAAGGCTGATAACTCCTCCCTCCCCATTCACGGGAGGGCGGAGTTTTTCATTTACCCGGACGCTTCCGGCAAGGAGTTTAAGCGAGTAGAGACCACCGCATCTAACAATTACAGCAGTTGCTTAGGAGTGTCCTTGTGGCCACGAAAGTGACCTCCTCAGACCCTACCGAACCCAAGATCGCCAACCGTTCGGTTCCAATGTGCGCCGGCGGATCCGCGATGACAACCATCGCGGATCCGCAACATTCCAGGACTTTACTCACCAGACATCTCCGTGTAAGCTTGCAATCCGGCCGTGCCGTCATCCGGAGTGCATGCACCGCGCGCATCCCCAGCCAACCCCGGCTGGCGCCAGTCGAAGTCTGCATTCCAGATCGTTTTAGCGTGGCTGGTAAGTGCGGGCCAACTTCACCTCCGTACTTAACAGAGTCCGCATTGGTTCACTAGGAGAAACGAGACATGGCCACCGAATTTGCAGCTGCGGGACAACGCGACACCGCTAAGGAAGCGCTCGGCAGCGTTGCTGGAAACCGCTGGGTCCAGTTGGTGTGCGGCATCGTTGCGATGATCGTCATATCTAACTACCAGTATGCCTTCACCCTGTTTACGCCCGGCATGAAACAGACCTTCACGGGAGTGCCGTACAAGAATATAGCGGCGGTGTTCTCGGCTTTTATTCTGTTTGAGACATGGCCTATGCCTGTGGCCGGGTACTTTGTCGATAAGTTCGGCATCCGGAAGCTGATGACGTTTGGAGCGATATTTATCGCGCTCGGGTGGGTGCTCGGAGGGACCATCGCCAAGTCCCCGCTTGACTTGTACATCTACTACGGCGTTATCGCCGGGACCGGCGCTGGAATCATTTACATTTCGTGCGTTGCCAATGCGGTGAAATGGTTCCCTGACAGGCGGGGATTGGCGGTTGGGCTGACCGCCGCTGGATTCGGTGGCGGAGCCGCCCTCACCATTATGCCCATTGCCAGTTCGATCCACACCTTGGGGTGGGCGAAGGCGATGGCTATCTGGGGACTTGGACAGGGCATCATTGCATTCGCTGCTGCTCTGATCCTCCACCATCCGCCGGCCGGCTGGGTTCCCGCTGGGTGGGACCAGCGCGCAAAACAGGTACGCAAGGCCGTCGTGCAGTCGAAGGTGAACTATACCTGGACTCAAACTCTTGGACGGCCCGAGTTCTACCTCCTCTACACCATGTTTTTCTTTGCCTGTGCCGGAGGGTTGATCGCTACGGGTAACCTCTCACAGATTGCCAAGTCTCTCAATGTGAGCAACACCTTGGTATGGGGTTTCGCGATTGTTCCGCTGGCCGCAACCCTGACGTCGCTCTGTAACGCACTCTCCAGAATCTTGTGGGGCTCGGTCTCGGACCGGTTGGGGCGCGAACGTACGATGTTTCTAACCTTTGGCGTCGAAGCGATCCTGGTTTTCCTGGTAACCCGAATAGCGGGAAGGCCGGTCGCGTTTGTGGTGCTTTTCTCGTTTATTTTCCTTTTCTGGGGTGAAATATTTTCCTTGTTTTCCGCGACGACGGGCGATGTTTTCGGCCCCAAGAACGCCTCTGCCAACTATGGCATGGTGTATACGAGCAAGGGCGCAGCTTCCATTTTTGCCGGCTTTGGGGCGGCAGCGCTGGCCGCGTACTTCGGCGGTTCTTTTGCCGTGCCCTTCTACATTGCGGCCGTACTCTGTGCCATCGCGGCCATCTTCTCCCTGTTTGTCCTGAGGCCATTGGTCAGGGGCAGAATTGCGAAGGAGACTCCCGTGTCTGAAGTAGCGGTGCTGCCAGGAGCGTCGACGCAAGCCTCCACAGCCCCAGCGGCGCAGGACGGGAAACGTCTGTCGGGGAGTGGCCGCTAGCCATTGACCCCGGCAGTCATTAGTTTGGAGCGCGGCAAGGACAGGACAAAGAGACCGCGGGGTGATTGGGCGGCGGCGTGATTGCCCGATCGCCTTAACGTAATGACAATGGCCGGACGAAGGCACGCCAGTTCCTTCGTCCGGCCGTCAACTGTCTGCCGCAGTTGATCCAACCGGCGCGTACTCCTGCCAAATCGAACGGCGAACCGGAAGCACCCGAGAGAACCAGTGTGCAGGCCATTCCTAGTGTGCCACGACACGGAAGTGACCGCTGCACTTGTAAAGCTCCCTTTCGGCATGTTAAGGTGCGCCGTCGCTGCTACTCTGAATCGGCAATGAAATCCCCAGTGACCACGAGGACCCCATGAGCACTCCTGCGGCGAATAAAGCCCCCCACAAGCATCGCCCCTATGTTCCAGAATCGATGGAAATGAAGGAGTTCACCTTCCGGGCCGTGCTGATCGGCCTGTTCCTGACTGCTCTCTTAGGCTCGGCCAACGCGTACCTCGGTCTCAAGGCGGGGATGACCATCGCCGCGACCTATCCTGCCGCCGTCATCTCGATGGCACTGCTGCGCTTGATGAAAGGCTCGCTGCTCGAAGAAAACATCGCGCGAACCGTGGGCTCGATCGGAGAATCGGTAGCGGCCGGCGCCATTTTCACCATCCCCGCCTTTGTCATGGCCGGGTTGTGGCCGACACTTTCCCCCAGTGTTCGCTCGCCCGAATACTGGAAATCCGTGGCCCTGATGATGATCGGCGGCACGCTGGGCATCCTGTTCGTAACGCTCCTGCGCCGGGTGATGGTCGAGGATCCCGATCTCCCATTCCCTGAATCCGTAGCCGCCTCCGAGATTCACAAGGCCGGACAACAGGGAGCCAAAGCCGCGAAGATTCTATTTGCCAACATGGGCTTCGGCGCCTTCATGTATCTGCTCGGAGCCGTCAATGTTTTCAATCCCAACAACACTTTTCCGGTGAAGATCAGCGACCTCGGGAAGAAGTTGCTGCTGCGCACCAGCACCAATCCAAACGTGGCCACAACGATTACCGGTGGCGCCACACTGTTGACCGCGCCCGACATTAGTCCTGCCTATCTAGGCGTGGGATACATCATTGGCCCCAGGCTAGCCGCCCTGAACTTCGCGGGAGGCTTGCTCGCGTGGGGCCTGCTCGTTCCACTCCTGACCTTCACCGTCGGTCCCTACATCCAGGCCTCGATGCCGCAGGGACAAACCATCGCCTGGCCGCTGCTGGCGCAAGCCATCTACTTTTCAATCGTGCGCCCGATTGCTGTCGGCGGAATGCTGGTGGGCGCGACCTATACGCTTTTCAAGATGCGCAAGCAGTTGGCACTCGGCATGGGCCGCGCCGTCTCCGATCTGAAAAAGTCGGCGGCAGTGCATGCCGCGACGAATCGCACGGAACGGGATTTGCCCGCCAAGGCAGTGTTTGCCGGCATCGGCGTCGTATTCGTGGCCATGATTCTGCTCTACTACTATTTCATCAACGCAGCCGGGACGCTCTCCAGTTCTCGAATATTATCTGGGTGCCTGGTCGCGGCCGGCGTGATGATCATCGTCGGATTCTTTTTCGCCGCCGTGTCCGGCAACCTGGTCGGAATGATCGGCTCGTCGAACAACCCAGTCTCCGGACTCACGCTCTGCACGCTGGTAATCGCAGCGCTGCTCATGGTCGCGCTCGGCGTTTCCGGAACTGGCGGAGTCGCTGCGGTACTCGGAGTAGCAGCCGTGGTGTGCGTTTCTTCCGCGGTGGCAGGCGAGATGTTGCAAGATTTGAAGGTCGGACACATTCTCGGCGGCACGCCCTCCAAGATGCAGATCGGAGACCTTCTCGGCATCGTGGTGGCCTCGCTCGTCCTGTTCTTCCCGGTCGCCATCCTTGCCAAGGCATACACTTTCGGAAGCCCAGCGCTCCCAGCCCCGCAGGCGGGATTGATGGCCATGCTCTCCAAGGGAATCGTGGGCGGAGACATGGCATGGCCGCTCGTGATCGTCGGCATCCTGCTCGGACTGGCGATGATCATGATCGAAGTCAAGAGCGTGATGCTGTTCGCGGTCGGCATGTATCTGCCGCTGGGCACAACTTTTGCCATTTTCATCGGAGGCGTGATTCGCTGGCTCACCGACAATTTGCGCGACCGTCGCGGATTGAACGATGCCCAGAAAGCGCGAGTAGAAAACGCTGGCGTCCTGACGGCCTCAGGTCTAATCGCAGGCGAAGCGCTGTGCGGCCTGCTCATCGCGGGCCTGGTAGGCTCTGGCCACGATGTGACCCTGTTCAAGTGGACTCCGTCATTTCTGCTGGCGCTGGGCGCGCTAGCCGTGTTGGCCATCGTCATGATCCAAGTCCCGCTAGCCAACGCCGGCAGGCCCGAAGATCCAGCGCCGCCAACGGCAATTATGTGAGGCTATTTGTGCATGTGATGCCCGTATGGTAACGGATGCTCGTGTGGTGACGGGGCTCCGCCCCGTCCGTCTCTCCCACCACGAACCACGTAGGGACGGCCGCCCTCGGCCGTCCAGCCGAGCAAAGCTCGGCAGCACCGACAGCATCACCAGCGTCTTATGTCGATCGCCGAGAACATTGCCCAAGTCCACGAGCGAATCGCGGCAGCCGCGCGTCGAGCAGCCCGCCATCAGGAAGAAATCACACTGATGGCTGTGAGCAAGACCTTTCCCGCCGAACGCATCCGCGAGGCCTATGCTGCCGGTCTCCGCGTTTTCGGCGAGAACCGGGTGCAGGAATTTGCCGGCAAGGCGGCCGCCCTGCGCAACCTGCCCGACGCCGAATGGCACTTGATCGGACATCTGCAGACCAATAAAGCCACGAAGGCGGTGGAGTTGTTTGACGCCATAGATTCCGTAGACTCCGTGCGCATGGCGGAGCAGCTGAATGCCTTCGCCGAAAGCGCGGGCAAGACGTTACCCGTCCTGATCGAGATCAACGTAGGCGGCGAAAAGTCAAAAAGCGGAGTCGCGCTTTGTTTGGACAAACCAGGTTCAGACAAACAAGGTTCAGACAAACCAGCCTCAGACGAACTGGAGCAGATTCTGCAAGGCGCGCCACGATGGGGAAATCTGAATATTCAGGGCCTGATGACCGTCCCGCCATACACAGAAGATCCCGAGGACGCGCGACCCTATTTCCGCCAACTCCGTCAAATTCGTGACAGCATAGCCGCGCGCAAGCTGCCGCAAGCCGGCGCCGCTGTTCTTTCCATGGGCATGTCGCACGATTTCGAAGTAGCCATAGAAGAGGGAGCAACCTGCGTGCGCATAGGGACCGCTATTTTCGGAGAAAGAGCAAAACCTTAACCACAGAGGTCACAGAGGTACACAGGGGAATTTCAAAAAACGACGACTGGGTTACCCTGTGTACCTCTGTGCCCTCTGTGGTAGAGCCTCTCGATGGCAACGATAAAAAACTCGCCCAACGGAGCGACCTTCGCGGTCAAAGTACACCCGCGCGCGAAGAAGAGCGCCATAACCGGCGAAGTGGGCAACGCGCTGAAGCTCTCCCTGACCGCACCGCCCGTCGACGGCAAAGCCAACGAGGCCTGTATCGAATTCTTCGCAAAGCTTTTGAACCTGCCGCGTTCCTCCGTTACTATTGCAGCCGGCCAGACCAGCCGGAATAAAGTGATCCGCGTAGCAGGCTTGTCGGCCGAAGAAGTTAGAAGCCGTTTGAAAATCTGAAGCACGGTCGTACGCGCTGCCAGGAATCAGGTTCGTATCAGGGTATCGCTTTCGCGATACCGCGGATCTTCAAAATCGGACGCCCCTTTAGGGGCTGTTCAGGAGCCACTCTTGACCCTATCCGACCGCGTCCACGAGATCCGCACCGGCTTCGAGCAGCCCTTCTGGATCGCGAACATCAGCGAGATATTCGAGCGTCTTTCCTATTACGGCGCTTTTGCGTCGCTCGCCCTCTATCTGCAGGAGAAGCTGAATTTTTCGACCGAGCAAACCGGCACTCTGACCGGCTTGTTCGGCGGCATGGTATGGTTTCTCGCCATCTTCGGAGGAGCCGCCGCCGACCGCTTCGGCTTCCGCCGCGCTCTCTCAATCGCCTACCTGATCCTGGCCGCGGCCTACTTCCTGATCGGATCGATTGGCGCCTCCTGGCTCGCTCCAGTCCGCAACGCCGTCCCGCTGGGATTATTTGTCGGCTGCATTCTAATCCTCCCCGCACTCGGTATTTCGCTGGTGAAACCCTGCGTGGTGGGCACCACGGCGCGCGCCTCCAAGGAGAACGTCCGCTCCATCGGCTACTCGATCTATTACACGATGGTCAACATCGGCGGCGCTGCGGGCCCATACTTCGCGTCCTGGACCCATCGCCATCTGGGCCTCGAAAACGTCTACCGCGTCGCGGCGCTAAGCGTCTTCGCGATGTTCTTCGTGGTCATCATCTTCTTCCGCGAGCCGCGCAAAGCCGAAGACGCCCCTCCCTCGTCGATTGCAACCGTAGCAAGGAACTTCTGCGTAGTGGTAGGCAATTACCGTCTGGTTCTGCCAGTATTGCTGATCGCCTTGTTGCTCCGCGCCGGGTTATTCCTCTATCCCAAATACAGCGTGCCCTGGTGGATCTGGTGCGGCCTTCTGGTCCTCGTGCTCGCCAGCCTCAGCCGCTTCATGTGGTTCCTGGCGCTTTTCACCGGCTATTGGATCGTGTTCTGGCAGCAGTACATCAGTCTGCCCGGCTACATTCACGGCTACATCAACGCGAACGCCGACGCCGAAATCGTTCTGGTAACGGATGGCCTGACGGTGATCTGCCTCACCCTCGTGGTGAATTACCTGACCCGCAAGATCCCCGCGTTTCAAGCCGTCATTCTAGGCACGGTGATCACGTCCGCTTCATGGCTGATCCTCGCCTTTCGCCCGACAATCTGGGGCGTCGTGCTCTCGCTGTTCGTGCTGGCGCTCGGAGAGATCATCCAGGCGCCGCGCTATTACGAATACATTTCGCGCCTCGCGCCTCCCGGACAGCAAGGCACCTACATGGGCTTCGCCTTCCTGCCCATCGGCATCGGCTCGCTAATCGGCGGCTGGTTTGGCGGCACCTTGGTTCACCACTTCGGAGAAGTCACGCACCAACCCGCGCGCATCTGGTGGAGCGTCACCGCCGTAGGCATGGCTACCGCGACGCTGCTTTGGATCTACGACAAGATGGTGAGCGCAAAAAGCACAGCGGGTGCCCCATCCTAACGTCGTGCTTTTCGACGTTAGGGTGGGGTAGTTGACTTTGGTGTAACGTGGGTGCCCCACGTCTCGCGCTTTTCGAGACGTGGGTCGCCGGACAGCCCGCGCCGGAGAATGAAAAGATTATGCCCGAACGCAAAGTCACGCCCAGCTACATCGCCGACCACATCCGCCGCGTGCTCAAGGATGGCGGGTCGGCGCCGCACTCGCAAGAAGTCCAACACTTTTTCAAGGAAGAAGTGCAATCGCGCGGCTGGTACGCCGCCGAGCTTAGAAAATTTGCAGTGCGCTTCCGGCGCAGCATCGTCCGCGAACGAGGAATGGATTTCCTCGTCCAAGTCGCCAACGAACTCTTCTCCGGACGGATCCTCGAAGAGAAGGTGATGGCTGTTCTCCTGCTCGAAAAACAGACCAAGAACTTTGGCGACGACGAATTCCAGCTCTTCGCCTCCTGGCTCGACCGCGTCTCCAGTTGGGCCGATCACGACGCGCTGGTGCATGATCTGCTGGCTCCGATGGTGGCCGCCGATCCTGCCCGCTGCCGCCAGGTTTTCCTGTGGGCGAAGTCGCCGAACCGCTGGCGGCGGCGCGCGGCCTGTGTGGCGCTGATCCGGGGAACGCGCGAGCGGCAGTTCTTTTCACAAATCGTCCGCCTTTCGAATCAATTGCTGCAGAACGAAGAAGAAGACGATATGGTCCTGAAGGGATTGGGCTGGCTCTTGCGCGAGACGGCCAAAGCCGATCCGAAGCGCACCGTCCCGTACCTGATGAAGATCCGAGAGAAAACACCGCGACTGGTGCTGCGCACGGCCTGCGAAACGCTGCCGGCAGCTACGCGGAAACAAGTCCTGCGCGAGCGAACAAAACCTTAACCACAGGGGACACAGAGGTACACGGGGGAACAAGGCGGAATTCTCCCTGTGCACCCACGTGGTTATCGCTCTTTAACGACCGGCATGTGACCGATACGGCCGATTTGGCTGCCCCCCTTCAGTGTCCTTCTTCTTCCAAAAATCTCTCCACTTCCGACGCAGCCATGCAGCCGGAACCAGCGGCGGTGATGGCCTGGCGGTAGCGGCGGTCCTGCACGTCACCGCACGCGAACACGCCCGGCACTCGCGTGAATACGTTCTTGTGCGTAACTAGGTAGCCGTCCGCATCGGTTTCAAGCTGGCCTTCGAACACTTTGGCGTTCGGGATGTGGCCAATGCCAAGAAACATTGCACTCGCGGGAAATTCCCAGCTCTCGCCGCTCTTCAGATTGCGCAGACGCAGTGCGGTCACTTCCTTCTTGCTGACGTCGAGAACGTCGTCCACCACGGTATCGGTGAGGAAAGCGATCTTGGGATTGGAACGGGCGCGATCCAGCATGATCTTCGAAGCGCGGAACTGCTCGCGCCGATGAATGAGCGTCACCTTGCTCGCGAAGCGCGTCAGAAAGGTCGCTTCTTCCATGGCCGAGTCGCCGCCGCCGATCACCGCAATTTCCTTCCCCGAAAAAAAGAAGCCGTCGCAAGTAGCGCAGGAAGAAACGCCGTGCCCGATCAGGGCGTGCTCGTTGGGCAGGCCGAGCCAGCGCGCTGACGCTCCACTGGCGATGATGAGGGTGCGGGTCGAAATGGTCTCCTTGCCGACGGTTAGCTCGAACGGATGTTTGCTCAGATCGGCCTTGACCACGTGGCCCATGCGATAGTCGGCGCCGAAACGCGTGGCCTGCTTGCGCATGTTCTCGATCAGTTCCGGCCCCTGGATGCCTTCCGGAAAACCGGGAAAATTTTCCACCAGCGTGGTCATTGACAATTGTCCGCCCGGTTCGTGGCCTTCGATCACGAGCGGCTTGAGGTTGGCGCGGGCGGCGTAGAGAGCGGCGGTGTGACCGGCGCATCCGGAGCCCATAATCACGACATTGCGAATGTCCATAAGAGGTAAGGAACCGTGTTGAAGAACAGCGCTAACTAGATAGATTCCGAAAAACAGATTTCGCTTCAGCCGCCCGAACCCGGCCCGAATCTAATCATCCCTTTTCATCATCAGAGAAGAACCCTTCGAAAGAAGTCTCTCTGCAAGTCCCAAAGCTCCAGAGATGATCAGAAAATCCGCGATTCCGAGTGGCATCGTATAGAAAATCGTGGGGAGCTTCCCTTGCGGCCATCGAACGATAAGAAATAATGGAATATGGAGAGCCAATATGAAAACAATAACCGCCCAGAACCAGACATGTTTCCTCAAATTCCAGCGGATTTTGATGGCAAGCATTATCATTCCTAGGACGATGCAAACTGTCAATCCCAGATCTGCATTACCCAAGAAAACAAAGAGCACAAAGACAGGTACCAAAATGGCCCCAATTTTGAGGCCCGTGTAGTCTACAGGTTCCTTTGCCTTGGGGGGATCGTAGTCAAACATGCTCTCTCCGCCGATGATCAGCATGATTTTGCGGTACTACGGCTTCTTCTTGCTGCCTGCGCCCGCCTTGGCCGGAGTTCTGGCCGAGGTTCCCACGCCCAGGCGAGCCAGTTCCTGGGGCACCATTTTGCGCGCGCCCAGAGCATCGCGATAACGCTCCATAATCGAAGAAGCGGCGCCGAAGATCGGCTCGTACGCGCTCTGATCTGTCGCCGGACTTCCTTCTACTCCAGTGCACCGCGCCAGCGCCACCGACGCCTTGCCAAAGCGCTCGAGTTTGACGCGCGAAACCGGAGTATTTGAAGACAACATCGCAGCCGCGGACGCGACTGCGGAAGCGCTGTCCTCGACGGAAACCTCCATCAGGTCGTTGGGCTTGGGCTCGCGCACCCGCAGCACCAGCGTCTCCACCATATTCGCCGAATCCACGCTGAACGAGTATTGGACGTTGCTGAACAGCGTGGCGTTGGGAAATTCGCGCCGCACCCGGACCCAGTCCGCTGCCGAGACCGCGCCCGGCGGCAAGGCCGGCATGCCGGGAATGGGAGTGCCCGGGTCGAGCGTGGAATGCCCGCGCGCCACTTCGTAATCCTTGCTGAATACCGGCTTGCCCGGCACCTTGGCCAGCGCCGACGATAACTCCTTCTGTTCATCGGCCGAAGGCGCGCACACATTGATGACGTTCACTTTTATGGGAGGCTGCTGGGCGTTTACCGGAGGTTGCTGGGCGTTCGCCACCGCGGCCATAAGCACGGCCGCCGCCATGATCGGAAGTTTGTGAGGGAACACGCCGAAATTGTATCAGGGGAATGCAGAGGTTAGAGGTTAGAGGTCAGATTTGCAGAGGTGAAAGCCTCCAGCCTTTGCCGTTTGCATTAAAGGGCGCAACCTCTGCAATCTGGCCTCTGACTTCTGCAATCCTAGTCGCCTGCCCCGGAATCGGCCTCGATGGCGCCATGCCGGCGCAGCAACTGCGGCAGATTCTGCGAAAACGCCGAGCGCGGCAGTACCATGTCGCAACCCACTTCGTGCGCCTTCTGCTTCAAGTCGCCCTGCACGTGCGAGAGAAATCCGATGATCGACGTCCCCTTTTTCAGCTTGCTTTTCAGTTTCGGAATGAGCGTCAAAGGCTTGGCATTGGCATTGTTCAAATCGAAGATGATCAGGGATGGCTTCTCCTCGCCGTTGCTCTTCATCCGCTCGGTGAGTTCCTTCTCGTTCTTAACGAACTCCACCTTCACGTTCATCTTGCGGCCGGTGTCCTGAATCTTGCTAAGGAAGAACAGGTCTTCGACAAACGCGAAGACGCGCGAAGCCGCGTCCTCTCGTGGAGCGGGTAAAGGCTCGGGATCGACCACCGCGTAGGAGGAGGAAAAACCGGGCCGCCGCGGCCCTCTTCCCTGGTTGCCGTTGCCTTTGCCACTATCCATGCCCATATTGGCGCGGTAGCTGTGATCCATGGGAGCGGTAAAAATGCCCTGGTGCTCCTGGCGGTCGCGGCCCATCGGGCCACCCGCGCCTCGTCTCGGCGGACGCCGTCCACGGCGCCGTTTGTGTTTCCCTCCTCCTGCGGAGGGATGTCCGGGTCCTGCATTCATATTCTTTTTCTCTGGTTAATCCTTAGAAGTTAATCCCCGAAGCTAATTCCCGGCCTGGATCCCAGGCCGATTGTTCGTCTTCCCTCGCCGTCGGCACGTTAAAGTGCGCCGCAACGCGTGTCCCACTGCACGCCGGCTGACCAAACCCCACATCGGCTGGATGCTATTCGAGAACGATGCTCAAAATGATCGATGTTCAAACTATCTTGGCGCCCTGGAGTCTTGCTTGGCGCGAACGGCCAGCCTGGAAGCATGGCCATTGGGAACATTCTGATGTTACTCATGAAACCGCCAAATGCGCAAGGGGGGAGCACCCTTAAGTTTTCCACATGTAACCATTAGCAAAGGTAACGATGGGGCTAGACTCCCTACGAAGATGCGGCATTCCGCCATCTCGCCGGTGCGGAACCTTTTTGTAACCAGTCCATTCGCATCAGCCTGGCATTTCTCGAAGATAACAGCCGCGCAGTTTTGCCTGAAGTTCCACCACGGCTACGCCGATATAAAAGAAGTGAAACCGGCCCCTGCCAGAGAGAAAACCTCCGCCAAGCACTCGCTTGCGCTTCCAGGGCAGCGCTTCGTTGCCCGCCAGCCAATTTTTGACATCTCACAGAAAGTGTTCGGGTACGAACTTCTTTTCCGCAACGGCGTCGAAGACTACTTCAACGCCGATCCCGAGCTTGCCGCCCGCTCCATGCTCGATAGCTCCCTGCTTTACGGGATCAACACGCTTTGCGATAATCGCCTCGCTTTTGTGAATTGCACCCGTGAGGTCCTGTTCAAGGATCTGATCACCTTGCTCCCCCCGCACCAGACGGTGGCCGAGATTCTGGAGACGGTTGAGCCCGAAGATCGCGTCATCGCCGCCTGCAAGCGGCTGAAATCGTTTGGCTATCTCATCGCTCTCGACGACTTCGCACCCAACGATCCGCGCATCCCGTTGGTCGAGTTTGCCGACATCATCAAAGTCGACATTCGCGCAACCAGGCCCGAGGAACGGGCTGGCATGATGCGCCGCTTTGGCTCCCCGAAGCGCAAAATGCTCGCGGAAAAACTCGAGACTCCCCACGAGTTTCATCAGGCCCGCGACATGGGATTCGTCTATTTCCAGGGATATTTTTTCTGCCGCCCCGAACTCGTCGTCGGCCGCGAAGTTCCGGCCAGCCGCTTGCACTACATCCGGCTGCTCGAAATGGTCTCCCACTTGGAAATCGATATGATCGAGCTCGAGAAAATGCTCAAACAGGAAGCCTCGATTTCGTACCGCTTGCTCCGCTATCTGAATTCCCCGCTCTTTGGATTCTCCCTCGAAATCAAGTCCATCCGCCACGCCATGGCCGTTCTGGGAGAACGCGAAATGCGGCGCTGGGTGCGGCTCGTCGTCACCGTGGGCGCGGCCGAACAGAAGTGCAGCGAACTCGTGCTCATGGGATTGGCCCGCGCCCGTTTTTGTGAACTGCTCTCCAATCAGTTGCCGTCGAACGATGATTTGTTCCTCATGGGGCTGCTCTCCATCATGGATGCCATTCTCGAGGTCAGCATGGACGTGCTCCTTGAGCAACTGCCAGTGGATCACGAAACCAAGGCAGCGCTCCTCGGCCAGAAAAGCAGCCTCCAGCCACTCTACCAACTCATGCTGGCCCAGGAAGCGGGCGAGTGGTCCAAATCGAGCCAACTCGCCAGACAATTGAAACTGTCCGCCGAAGAAGTCGCTACCACCTGGTGGCAGGCGCTGCAGTGGGCACAGGAAGCAACCAGCGGCATCTGAGAAAGTGCAGGTTTCAGAGTTTCAAGGTTTCAGAGTCTTAAATCGCTCGCTTTACCGCCTAGGGTTGCTCTCCGCCAGGATGGCCCACTGCAGCCGCTCCGGGTTAACCCTGAAACCTTGAAACTCTGAAACCTGCTTCTATGGCGCTTCGATCAACTCCATTTTTCCGTCTCGGGTCCGGTGCAGCACTATCAATTTGCCCTGGGGATCGCGGAATACGAAAACATCTTTGTCGCGGAAATGCGCCTCCTTGATCGCTTCTTCCAAGGTCATCGGACGCAGCGCAACCGAGTCTTTTGCGTACACCAGGTGCACTTCGGTGGTCCGCGCCACCGATGGGAATTTGTGAACGAGAACGGAAACGGTAGCATTCTCGGCCAGTCCGAGCGCCGCCTCGATGTTGTCCTGTAACGACTGGCCGTCAAACTTCTTGACCGCCCTGCGCTTCTTGCTCAGCCACTTCGTCTTGTATTTGAGGGCCTGCTTTTGCAGGTGGTCGAGAGCTTCACTGACCGCCGACGCCATATCGCCGGTCTGGGCCAGCCCTACGATCGGACCGTTCGGCGGGTTGATCGTAATCTCGGCCTTGTGCTGGCGCTTTTCCACGGCCAGAATCACCTTGGTCTCGAACCGATCGCCTAGGATTTTGCGGATCTTGTTGAGGCCGGTTTCAACTTCCCTGCGGATGCTGGGCGTGATTACATACTTCCGCGCGGTATATTCCACGTTCATCGAATGACCTCAAGGTTTCAGAGTTTCAAGGTTTCAAAGTTGCAAGATTTAGGGTCACCTTGAAACGTTGAAACTCTGAAACCTTGAAACCTATTATTTTTTCACTCTTCTCTGGTGTGTGCTCGGAATCTTCATATCTTCCCGATATTTCGCGACGGTTCGGCGAGTGACCTGGATGCCTTGCGATTGCAGAATGCGGGTGATCTGTTCGTCGGTCAACGGCCGGCTCGTATCCTCTTCTTCGATCAGCTTCTTGACCCGGCGTTTCAGAATCAGCAGCGATGTACCGCCGCCCTCCGGCCCCTGCACGCTCTCCGAGAAAAAATACCGCAATTCGAACACGCCCTGCTGCGTGTGGACGTACTTATTCGCGACCGCGCGGCTGACGGTCGAAGGGTGTACTCCAATCTCCTCCGCCACCTCCTTGATCATCATCGGCTTCAGGAAATCGATTCCTCGCTCCAGAAAGTCCTGCTGGCGCGCCACGATCGAATAGCACACCTTGGTGATCGTCTGCTTGCGTTGTTCGATGTTCTTGATCAGCTGGATGGCGGACTTGTAGCGGTCTTTGACGTAGTTGCGGGTGTCGCGGTCGTTGCCGTCGCGAGTCAGCAGGCGCTTGTAGGCGGGATTCAAGCGCAACTGCGGCATGTCATCGTCATTCATGATGACCAGCCACTCGTCGCCATGCTTCACGAAAGCGACATCGGGCTCAATCAGCCGCGCCGGAACTTTGTTGTAGCGCAAGCCCGGCCGGGGATCGAGCGTGCGGACGTAGTCGAGCGCCGCCTGCACCGCTTCCACGGGACGCCCAATCGCGCGCCCGATTTCCTTGAACTGCTTCAGCGTCACCGCTTTCAAATGCTGGTCGACCACGGCAATCGCGTCTCTTACCACTTGCTCGGTCTCGGCACTGCCATTGCTGTGCAGTTGTAACTGCGCGAGATGGTAACGCAACTGATAGAGCAGGCATTCGCGCAGGTCGCGGCAGGCGATCCCCGGCGGATCGAACTGGCGCACCACTTCCAGCGCTTCGTGCAGATCGGCGACTGTGAAGGTCACAGCCGGAATCCGGGCTGGCACCGTCGCTGCTGCCGTGGCCGCCGCTCCCGTGGCCGCCGCTGCCATGGCATTGGTTCCGGGGCTCGCCGCACTGGTCAGCGGAATCTCGGCTGTCATGCCAGGGTGAATATCCGGTGTTCCGTCCGCCGTAACATCCTGCGCCGCATCTTGCGCGACATTCGTGTAGTGGCGGGGCTCTGCCCCGGCGGGAAGGGGCTCTTGGGCTCCGCTCAGGACAGGCTCCGCCCCGTCACTAGACAACTCAGCTTCGGCGCTTTCCGTAGTCAGTCGCGAATAGACGGCGTCCAACGTAGCGAGGTGCTCAGGGGCAAGAACGGAAGCTTCGATGTTAGCCGTTTCGTCTTCGGAGGCTTCGGGCGAGGTCTCGGCCACAGCCAGCCCTAGCGCCTGCGCTTCACCGACGATCTTGGCCGCCACTTCCACATCGGC